>WFLX010261560.1_pt1 | contig 25505 bp, 21 predicted proteins | sample 4967041 | NCBI WGS metagenome assembly WFLX01 (sample SAMN12857096, study PRJNA449069) | gut metagenome | isolation source: stool from male and female vole | host: Microtus ochrogaster | place: USA:Florida | collected 2017
TCAAGGGCGACACCGCAACCAACACTCTCAAACCCGCAACCGTGGAAACCGGAGCTGAAGTACGCGTTCCCCTTTTCTGCGAAACCGGCGACAAAGTGAGAATTGACACTCGCGACGGTTCTTACGTTGAGCGCGTTGAACGTGCCGCTAAATAATAGCGCCCGACAAACAACCATTGCAGTATAAAATCACTACAATAAATATTAAAAGCTTGGAATCGCAGTGATTTTCAAGCTTTTAATATTTTATATAGCAGAGATGTAGCACATATATTCAAGTTTATTGTCATGAATAAGATATTTGAAGGATTATATTACGTAGGAGTAAACGACCGCATCACTCATCGATTTGAAAGCCTCTGGCCTATTCCAAACGGCGTAAGCTACAACTCCTACCTTGTAAAAGGCTCCGACAAAATAGCGCTAATCGACGGCGTAGAGCTGAGCGAAATAGAAGCGCTGACTGAAAACATTCAAGAAGCGATAGGCAAAACCGCTCCCGACTACCTCATCATAAACCACATGGAGCCCGACCATTCAGGGTCGATCAAAATACTTCACAGCCTCTTCCCCGACATGGTGATCGTGGGCAACGCAAAGACTCTCGACATGGTAAAAGGCTATCACGGCATCACCGAAAACACCCTTAAAGTCGCAGAAAACGACACTATCGACCTTGGCGGCGTCACACTCACGTTCAAAATCACTCCCATGGTCCACTGGCCTGAAACCATGATGACCTACGTTAAGGAATGGAACACCCTATTCTCAGGCGACGCATTCGGCTGCTTCGGAGCCATAAATGGAGGAATCCTTGACTCAGAGACCGATGTCGAAATGTATATTCCCGAAATGTATCGATACTATTCAAACATCGTAGGAAAATATGGCGCGTTTGTGCAAAAAGCGATCGCCAAGTTTGTCGATACGAAGATAGACTATATCTGCCCCACTCATGGTCCCGTGTGGCACGAATCACTGACTCGGGTAGTCGACATCTACGACCGTCTTAGCAAATATGAAGCGGAAGATGGTGTAACGATCGTCTACGGGTCAATGTATGGACACACCGAGAAAATGGCTGACATAATCGCCCGCCAACTCGCAAAGCGCGGCATAAAAAATATCCGCATCCATAATGCGGCAAATACAAACCTTTCCTATATTCTTAGCGATATCTTCCGCTATAAGGGATTGATTGTCGGAGCGCCTACCTACTCCAACACTCTCTTCCCCCCCATCGAAGCGGTAATGTCGGCAATAGCGACCCGCGAAGTCAAAAACCGTGTCGTAGCTTCATTTGGAAGTTTCACATGGGGAGGTCAGGCTGTAAAACGTATAAACGCAGCCTTTGAAAGCTCCAAACTCCTGAGTGAAGATGTGATATCGGTCGAGGCAAAAATGAATCCCGACGAAACGGCTAAGAACAACTGCATCGCTCTCGCCGACGCAGTAGCCGATAACATCCTGAACCATTAATGGAACAGCAACCTATTGAGACTCATCCCTGGCAACCTTTCACTCCGAAAGGCGCCAGAGTTCTCATTATGGGAACATTCCCTCCGGGAAATCACCGCTNGANCATNGATTTTTATTANCCAAACCGCACCNANGATTTCNNGAAAATAATGGNACTACTGTTTCTCGACAATCCGCTGGCTNTCTATNACGAAAAGGCAAAATGCTTCAAAGTCGATGATATAAAACAGCTGATGACGGAAAAGCACATCGCCCTCAACGACACGGCGAGAGAAGTGAGACGCCTTGCGGGCAATGCCTCCGACAAATTCCTGGAGATATTGAAACCGGTGCCGCTTTACGACTTGCTCGATGAGATGCCTGATTGCCATACGATTGCCACCACCGGCGAAAAAGCCGCAGGAGTAATTGCCGACATCACCGGAACCCATCTCCCCAAAATGGGCGAAATGATCATAGCCCCGCCAACCGACAGGCACCCGGCGGAATTGAGAATATGGCGCATGCCATCCACTTCACGCGCCTATCCCATGGCTCTGGAGAAAAAAGCGGCTTATTATGCCGATTTACTCCGCTCCGTAGATGTGCTGTAGAAGACACTATTGAGGTTTTTGGTTATTAACATTTGTTTATTTTCCAAATCAATGATTGGTATTTCAAAATTTATAACTAATTTTGAACGAATTATTTTTTAGACGATGCTTGACCTTATTACCTTACAGATATTTGACGCCCACGAGTTCTTCAACTGGTTCGTGGAGAATGCCAATTATTGGTTCGTCTTCATATTTATGGTGATTGAAAGCTCATTTATCCCGTTCCCGAGCGAACTCGTTGTGCCTCCTGCCGCCTATCTTGCAATGCAGCCGGGAGCGTCGATGAACATATATGCGGTAACATTAGTCGCCACTGCGGGAGCTCTTGTGGGAGCATTGATAAATTATTATCTGGCTCTTTGGGTGGGACGCCCCATTGTCTACAGCTTTGCCAACAGCCGATTGGGGCACATGCTCATGATCAATGAGGAAAAGGTGGTCAAGGCTGAAAAATATTTTGACGAGCATGGCGACGCGTCGACATTTTTCGGGCGCTTAATTCCGGTAATCCGCCAACTCATTTCGTTGCCGNNAGGTANCGNGCGCATGAACATTTTCAGTTTCATGCTGTTCACGTNTCTCGGAGCGCTCGTGTGGAACATCGCGCTGGCTCTGCTCGGCTATTTCCTTTCAACAATAGTGCCCTTAGCGCAACTCTACACTAAGGTCGAAGAATATAACGATTATCTGACCTATGTCGGATATGGAATCGGGGCGGCATGCCTGCTTTACATATTGTATCGAATTTTCGCCCCTCAACCAAAGAAATCATAATACACAAAATATAACTCTCATCTCTATATGCTCATTGCACCTTCATTATTAGCTGCCGATTTCGGAAATTTACAAAGCACGGTCAAATTTTTGAACACGAGCGAGGCGGATTATCTTCACATCGACCTCATGGATGGCGTCTTTGTTCCAAACATAACCTTTGGTTTTCCCGCAATAAAAGCTGTCAGAGCCGTGTCGACAAAACCGCTCGATATTCATCTGATGACAGTAGATCCCGTGAAGCTCATTCCACAAATACGTGATTGCGGAGCTACCGTCATGACAATCCATGTTGAAGCCTGCTCACACATCCATCGCGCTCTTCAGCTCATACGTCAAGCCGGAATGAAAGCCGGCGTGGCACTAAATCCCGGCACACCGATAAGCTTTGTTGAAGAGATTGCTACCGAAGCCGACCTGATAATGCTCATGGCTGTCAATCCCGGATTCGGAGGGCAATCGTTTATCACGAGCACCATTTCAAAAACCGAACGTCTAAAAAAGCTGCTCAATCAAACGGGTAGCCGCGCCATTATCGGAGTAGACGGAGGCGTGAACGCCCATACCGGCAGACTACTTGCAATGGCTGGCGCCGACATGCTTATCGCAGGTAGCTACGTTTTCAACGCCCCCGACCCGCTGTCAGCACTCCACACGCTGAAAACTCTTTAACAGGAATTTGACATTTAGCGCTATTTTCTTAAATTCCGGCATTTGTCCAGCTCGAATTTTGTATTAAGATCGGGTTGTTGTATCTTTGTATATATCCACCTATTCACTCCACAGCGCCAACATGAGAACCGAAGGCAACCATATAATGACAGATAATTTTGACCCCGATGCCCTTGACAGGGAATATGAACGCCGCCAGGCGCAACACTACGACACCCCCCGCAACGATGACCGCGAGGGACCTCAACTGAAGAAGTCAGGCAAAAAAGGCGCTATTGATCCACTGAACAAGCGTCCTAATCGAATTGCAGCATTCTTCAAAGACAAGCGCACACGCATGTTTGCCGGCATCGCAATATTGTGCTGGGCGACCTACATGCTCATCGCCTCCATATCCTTCTTCACCTCAGGAGCCGACGATCAAAGCAACGCCATAAACAAGACCGTCGAGGAGATGGCGCAGCATCCCGGCGAAATCCATAATCTCGGAGGCGCGCTTGGAGCATATCTCTCGCAAAATATAATATCTGACGGGCTCGGTATCGGCGTTTTCATCCTCATTCTATACTTTTTTATGCTCGGATGGCGTCTTCTCCATAAGTCAAAAGTCCACTTCTGGTCACTGACTTTCAAATCACTTATCGATGCCGTCGCCCTGTCCATGGTTGCCGGATTTGTCGCTATTGAGACAGGCGTGTCGTCGTGGGTGTACTGGGGAGGTGTTCACGGACACGAAGTGAATCTCTATCTCATTTCAGTCATGAACCACCTTGGCACGTTTTTAGTCAACGTGGTGCTCATAGCGCTCGTAGCGGCAATATACCTGAGAGAAATAGGGTTGATATATCTTGCCTACCGAAAGAAGGTAAAAGCTCACCGCGAAAAAGTCGCCGCCGAGCGTCGAGCCAAGGAGGAACGTCAGCGCCAAATCGAAGAGCAGCTGCGTGAATCGAGCAAAATAGTGACAGGAGAGGAAGATGAAACACCTGCCGAAGAGACCGAAGAATCGGCTGTAGCGCCTGCGGCGACCACAAAAATAATCGATCTTAACACCGCATTCGGTCCGTCGGACGATGAAATGGCTTCTGAACCAGAAACACCCTATAGCTCACCTGCCACACCATCTTCATTTGCGGAAGCCGATTCCGACGATGATGTGACCGAGGAAACCACCCTCAACACGGTAAACTTAGAAGAAACCTCCATCGACCAATATCCCGAAACTGAACATGAGCTGAAGCCGGAACCGCAATCACTGCAGCCTGTTGCGGAAAGCTTCGATACCGTAGAGCTTTCCAAGGAGGATGACACTATCACCGAGCAGTCCGAACCCGAAGAGGAAGATTCCGCTCAAGAGACAAGCGAAATGATTGTCAATATCAATGAAATCGAGATGGCTCGAAAGATTCAAAGCACCACTTTCGACCCCACAGCGGAACTTCCTAAGTATCGCATCCCCGGCATAGAACTTCTCGACGATATCGCAGTTAAGTCAGACTGCGTGGACGAGACCGAAATGGAGGAAAACAAAAACCGAATCACGGCAACACTCAATAACTATAAAATCGCCATCACTCAGATTGAGGCGACAGTAGGTCCCACTGTCACCCTCTACGAAATTGTTCCCGCCGAAGGCATAAGAATTGCCCAGATCAAGCGCCTTGAAGATGACATAGCGCTCAATCTCGCAGCGCTCGGAATCCGTATCATCGCGCCCATTCCCGGAAAAGGCACAATCGGTATCGAGGTCCCCAACAAAGAGCCCCAGATGGTGCCAATCCGATCAATCATCTCCTCCAAGGCTTTTCAGGAGTGCAAATACGCATTGCCGATGGCTATAGGATCGACCATTTCAAAAGAGGTGTTTATCGCCGACCTCGCCAAGGTGCCCCACTTGCTTGTAGCGGGCGCTACAGGACAAGGAAAGTCGGTGGGCTTGAACACCATCATCGCTTCGCTTCTTTACAAAAAGCATCCGTCCGAACTAAAGTTTGTGCTTATCGATCCCAAAACAGTCGAATTCACGCTATACTCAAAACTCGAAAAGCACTATCTGGCAAAACTGCCCGATGAGGACAACCCCATCGTGTGCGATCCGCTGAAAGTGGTCAGCACACTCAACTCGGTGTGCGTCGAGATGGAGAACCGATTCAAGCTCTTCAATAAGGCTGAGTCGCGCGACATTAAGGAATACAATCAAAAGTTCATTGACCGGCGTCTCAATCCCGAGAACGGACACTTCTTCATGCCTTATATCGTAGTGATCATCGATGAGTTTGCCGACCTCATTATGGTTGCGGGAAAAGAGGTGGAACGCCCTGTAGCGCGCCTTGCGCAAAAAGCGCGCGCCGCCGGCATCCATGTTATCCTCGCCACTCAGCGTCCCTCGACCGACGTGATTACCGGTATGATCAAAGCCAACTTCCCGGGACGAATGGCTTTCCGAGTGATGCAGATGGTCGACAGCCGCACCATCCTTGACCGTCCCGGAGCCAATCAGCTCATCGGCAAGGGCGACATGCTCATTTCTCTTGGTGGAGAAATCACCCGCGTGCAGTGCGCTTTCATCAGCACTGAAGAAACCGTCAGGATATGCCGGGCTGTCAATGAGCAGATGGGATATTCCCACGCTTACGAATTGCCCGAATATATTCCCGAAGGAGCCGAAAGCAGCAACAGCGTTGGCAGCACCGCCGACCGCGACTCGCTATTCGAGGAGGCGGGACAATTCTGCATCGACAGCGGAACAGCGTCAACCTCGTCATTGCAACGCCGTTACTCCATCGGCTACACCCGTGCCGGCAAAATCATGGATCAGCTTGAAGCTGCCGGTGTCGTTGGTCCCGCTTCCGGTTCAAAACCCAGAAGCGTGCTGATGGACACTCCTTCATTCCTACGNCTACTTGANACTTTNTAAATTATGTCANGCGCNACATTGTCACTGCTCCTGTGCTTAGCNATGTTGTTTTCCGCAGGGTTGAAGGCTGCCGGCGACGGCTCGCAGCAGATACTTGAACGNGCTGCTACCGNATNCAACGGAAGCAAGTCGATAAAAGNATCATTCACCACCCGAGCCGACGGCTCTACNCTTGCCGGCACGATAACGCTGCAAGGCGACAAATTCCGCATTTCGTCAAAGGAATATTCCACATGGTATGACGGNAAAACTCAGTGNACCNATCTTGCTNCTTCCAATGAGGTAAATGTTACCGAGCCCACCCCCGACGAGCTTACGCAAATGAATCCCTTCATCATTGTCAGCACACTGAGAAAAGCCTATAATTCCACCAAACTGAAATCGGCGGCAGGGACCTCCAAAGTGCTCCTCACGCCTAAAGACCCGCGCCATGCCGATATAAAGAAGGCTGAAATCACCTTCAACGACAAAACCTCGATGCCCTCTCATATAATCCTTGACATGGCTTCGGGTTCAAAAATCGATATTCTTATTAATTCCATCACTAAAGGGAACATTTTGCCCCTTTCAACCTTTATATTTAATAAGAAAGAATTGCCGGGAGTCGAAATTATCGATCTCCGATGATTCCCCGTTTATAACTCAAAATTNAATTATAGCACTATGAATACTGAAAAGACTAAATGCCTTATTATNGGGTCAGGACCCGNAGGATACACAGCCGCAATCTATGCGGCAAGAGCGAATCACTCCCCCATTCTTTATGAAGGATTGCAATCGGGCGGACAACTCACCACCACCTCAGAGGTCGAAAATTTTCCCGGCTATCCCCAGGGAGTGATGGGAGCGCAGCTAATGGAGGATATTCGTCAGCAGGCTATAAGATTTGGTGCCGATTGCCGCCCGGGAGTCNTTGGCGATGTTGANTTCANCCAACGTCCTTTCCGTTGCGTCACTCNCNACGGCGACGTGATTGAGGCTGANACNGTAATCGTAGCCNCCGGAGCGTCAGCTAAATATCTCGGACTTCCCGACGAGCAGCGCCTGTCGGGCATGGGAGTGTCGGCATGCGCCACTTGCGACGGATTCTTCTATCGCAACCGTGTGGTAGCTGTTGTGGGCGGCGGAGACACCGCCTGTGAAGAGGCGTTCTATCTGAGCACCCTTGCCAAGAAAGTGTACCTGATTGTAAGAAAAGACTATCTCCGCGCATCCCACATCATGCGTAAGCGTGTCACCGAAAAAGAAAATATCGAGGTGCTCTTCAACGCTAATGTCACCGGATTGATTGGCACCGAATTCCTCGAAGGCGCCCATATCGTAGAATATGCCGGCACTGACAAAGAACGCAAATTTGACATCGCCATCGACGGCTTTTTCCTTGCTATCGGTCACAAGCCTAACACCGACATCTTCAAAGGCAAGCTGACGCTCGATGAAAACGGCTACATCGTGCTGTTCAACAACACTCAGGCAACCAACGTGCCGGGCGTATTTGCCGCCGGCGACGTCGCCGACAGCCGCTATCAGCAGGCAGTTTCGGCAGCCGGAAGCGGATGCCGCGCAGCCCTCGATGCCGACAAGTTCCTTATGGAAAATGAATAATTTCATAAATATTACACCAAAATCATGAAAACCAACATTTCACGTATCTTATTCTCCATGCTCGCCATTTTCATGACGGGCATGGCGGCATTTGGCGTTCCCCAGCCCAAAACACCGCTCATAGTGGCTCAGGATGGCTCGGGCGACTTCAAGACAATCCAGGAAGCCGTTTATGCCGTGCGCGATTACACTCCAGTCCCCATCAATATCAAAGTGAAAAAAGGGGTATATCACGAAAAACTGATTATCCCGTCATGGAAATGCGACATCACCATTTCGGGAGAGAGCGAAGAGAACACCGTCATCACTTGGGATGACTATGCCAACAAGTCCCTTGTGTTCTATGGCGACTCAATCAAGGCAATGGGCACATTCCGCACCCACACGGTGCTTGTTGCCGGAAACCGCATCACGCTTGAAAATCTCACTATCGAGAATACTGCAGGACGTGTAGGGCAAGCTGTCGCGCTCCACACTGAAGGCAATCAGATAATCGTGCGCCGTTGCCGGCTGCTCGGAAATCAGGACACCCTCTTCACCGGAAACGAGGAGTCGCACGTATATTTTGATGAATGCTATATCGACGGCACCACTGATTTCATTTTCGGTCCCGCAACCTGCTGGTTTGAGGCATGCCACATCAACAGCAAGACCGATTCATTCATCACCGCCGCTTCGACATCAAAGGACCGCCGCTTCGGCTACGTGTTCAACAAATGCGACATCACAGCCGACGAAGGCGTGACTAAAGTGTTCCTCGGACGCCCGTGGCGAGCATACGCCGCCGTGGTATTCATGAACTGCCGTCTCGGCAGCCAGATACGTCCCGAAGGATGGCAGAACTGGGGAAATCCCGACAATGAAAAGACCGCGCGCTACGCCGAGTATAATTGCACAGGCGATGGAGCGGCTACTGCTAATAGGGTTAAATGGTGCAACCAGCTAACCGAATCGGAAGCCGCCTACTATACCCGTGACACTGTGCTTGCCGGAACATGGTGGCAGCGATAAGCAAATACAGAACAAAGCCCGGGACATGCCATTCTTTAGCCCGTTCCGGGCTTTTTCATACTCCTTATGTTCTTTTTCTTCAATGACAGAATGACGTGGGAAGCTTTTGAAAAAGCTTGCTCCGAATACCTTAATAGGGAATTCGGCAAGCCGTTCAACTGCATATTTTTGAATGCCGGCGGCCACAACGCTTCAGCTCCCGACATCAACGTCGTTCGCAACGGCAAGAAGCTGTTTTCTATTGAAGCAAAAATGAGCGAAGCGCAATGCGGGCAGTTCGTGCTCATCCCTGACGATTCATCGCGCTCTTTCATCTTCTCTCCTCACAACAAGTGCCGGAACAACAAATATGTTCAGGCGATTATTGCAGCGATGGAAGAAATCTATGATATAAGCAGCAAGAGTCTGCCCCGCAATTTGCCCATTCCGGAAGAGCTCATCTACAACTGGGTGAAAGACTACTATTATAATCAAAAAGGGTCAAAATATTTCATCACCGGCGATGATTACGGCAATTTTATAATCGTTCCGGTCGACAAGCTGGAGCATTATTTCACTTTCTCGGCAAAATACAGAAAGAAGCCCAGCGGTTCAAAAACACCAGCCATCTGCCGACGACGGGAAATAGAACAAACACTCGATAGTAACGGAATAGCTCACGGACAAGTGATAAACACACGGAAGAAAGCGTTTATCGAACTCAATTCCAATCAAGAAACGATTAAATTGAACGGCTACAAGTACCGTTATCAGTTCAAAAGAATCGACGGGAATCGATATGAAATAAAGCAGCTCGCCAATACAAACAATTCCAATTTCATAGTTTCAATAAACTTGAAAAGCACGCAGCGGCAAGAAGACCTCGACCGCTTCGTTCANGATCTNGAANCCNTGTAGNGGCTCGNATCANAAGCNACAANAACGGCTCAGAGCACCCTGCCAATCTCTTTNACGANATATTGAAGCANGTCGACCNNNNCCGAATTNCCAAACTGCTTGTAGGCTTGTGTCGCTCGGGGACTCGTCACGAAAGTATCGGGATATCCCATGAGGCGCGCGCATTCACGAGGATGAAGTTTCCTTGTCTTGCCATTGACAAGATAGCCCCCGGTTTTTGAGAACACGCCGCCGCCGTATGCTGAAAACGTGATGGCAATTCCCTTAACGCTGTATATTCTTTCTCCTTGTCCTCCCTTATTGACGATACCGAGCCTTATCGATTTGTCGCTGTAACGGTCATCAGAACGGCGGGTAAAATATGTGTCAGGACGATTTACAACAAGGCTTTCCGTCATTGCATCGTCAAGCAAAAAATCTTCCACATGACGCTCAAGCTTGAAAGGAGCAGGGAAAGAGAAACCGCTATCATCAATATCATTTCGAAAACACACCATGTAGACACGCTCGCGCTTTTGCGGCACGCCGTAGTCAACGGCATTCAGCACGGCATAATGAAATGAATAGCCAAGCTCGCGCATGGTAGCTTCCACCACTTTTATCGTGTTGCCGCCGTCATGAGAAGCGAAATTCTTCACATTTTCCATGAAAACAACCCGTGGACGCTTCTCCTTAACGATCCTCGCCACGTCGAAAAACAAAGTTCCGCGGCTGTCATTGAATCCAAGCCGTTTCCCGCTTATTGAAAATGCCTGACAAGGAAATCCGGCGCAAAGAATGTCATGATCCGGCACCCCCTTCTCATCGACCTTGGTAATGTCGCCTTCGGGCATAATGCCGAAGTTGCGGAAATACACCTCCTGAGCGAACCGATCCCACTCGTTGGCATAAACGCATTCCGCTCCAAACGATTCAAGAGCAAGATGGAAGCCGCCTATCCCGGCAAACAAATCAATAAACCTGTATCCTTGAAAAATCGGATTTTCAACCGTTATCATATATTCTTCTCCTTTCAAAAAAACGTGCCGCCGCTCATGCCGGTCGCTCAATCCTTTTTATCATCGGGCTGAGACACAACCACCCGTATCAGTTCAAGCCTTGTCGCCGACTTTTTTATGATGGTGAATGTCAAACCGCCGATCTCAATAGTGGAACCTTGAGCAGGAATTTCTCCCATTTCAGTGAGTATATATCCGGCAAGGGTCTGATATTCTTCCGACTCGGGAATATCGATATTAAAATTGTCACGCAGATCGCTGATTTCACAACGTCCTGAAAATTCATATTCCCCGGGCGCCGTTTGCCGTGCCACAAGCCTCTTATTATCATGCTCGTCTTGAATATCGCCGAATATCTCCTCAACAAGATCTTCAAGCGAAACCAATCCGGCAGTGCCGCCANACTCATCGANCACCACCGCCATCGAACGCTTCTCNCCGAGAAGACGTTTCATCATCTTANTGGCAAGCAGAGTCTCCGGAGCGAAAAGCACCGGTTTCAACGCCTCTTTCCAGTCGGAATCGGTGTGAAACAATTCACTCACATGAATATATCCGAGCACATTATCGATATCATCTTTGTAGACAAGAATCTTGCTGCGTCCCGATGAAGTGAATAGACGCGACAATTCCTCGCGGGTAGTCGTGTCGATGTTGACCGCCACAACCTCGTTGCGAGGTGTCATGCAATCGCGAAGATGGGTCGAAGAAAAATCAATGGCATTGTGGAAAATCTTAACTTCATTTTCCATCTTTTCCTGTTCAGCCGTCTCATCGATACTCTTCTGGATATACTGATTNAGTTCGCNGNNAGTAAGAANCCTGNGCGACTCGTCGGCATTCTTAACGCCACACATTTTCATCAGCGCCTTTGAAAGCCATGTCGTGAAAGTGGAAATGGGATAAAGCAGAATCCAGAAAAAGAAAATCGGAAGAGCGAACACCCTCAACGATGAATTAGGGTTGATTCGGAATATCGTCTTCGGCAGGAATTCGCCTGTAAGCAAAATCACACCGGTGGAAATGAGCGTCTGCATCACCAGCACAAAAAACTCATTGGGATAGACACTTTCAAGCCATGGTGACAGCAATGCCGCAGCCCCCATACCGTAGACTACGAGCATTATATTGTTACCGACAAGAATCGTGGAGATGAAAAGATTCTGATGCTTGTAATAAAGATTGACGATGTAGCCTATTAACCCTCCGCGCTTCACATCAATCTCGACCTTCACGCGGTTGGAGGAAATATAAGCAATCTCCACTCCCGAAAACAGGGCGGAGAACACCAATGATATAAGGGCTACGATAAGCCATTGCACACTATCGGTCATAATTTTCCTGCAAATTTTTGGTATTATTCAGCGGCATTGTTTTTTCATGAGGTCGATTTGCGGGCTTTCGCGGAGCCGGAACAGGCACCTGCGGAGGCTTTGCTACCGGAGGCGGCAAAGTTCCCGGAGCGGATGTCGGCTTAGCCGCTGTCGCTACCGTATCGGCTACCGAGTCCTTTCCTGCAGCACCGTTATTCTTAAATGTCGATGTGGGGAATATGCCCGAGGGTTTATTAACAGTATAAATAGTCATTCGCTCATTGGAGCGGAACCCGTAGCCCTCGATTATCCTGTCGCTTTTCTCAATATGTATAAACGAGTCGGAATACACTTTTTTATCCCTTTGATTCCAGAACACCTGCTGGGTGAGAAATTTTTCTCCCGCCGTGTTAAGAATATTTACATTTCCGTCAAGGCGCCACAATCCCTCATTTTTAAAATAGAATGCCGAGTCACACACAATGGTCGNCTCGGTGGNAAAATNGNGAGCGAATTTTTNCATANACATCNNGTCAGGGAACTTCCAGTTNGGCACATCGGCTTCGTCATANACATACCATATNGGGGTGGTGATGCGGTAGCGCGTAACTCCCGAATCGGAAATAAGCGTTACCACGTCGTGAGTCAGCATCGTCGGCACCGTGTTACCGTCAACCTCCCTGTGGACCACTTCGGTTTTCTCATCCGAACATGCCACAACAAGCACTGACGCTCCGAGAAATAGAAGCGTCAGTCGATTCATGACTTTTAAGATGTGTCCTGTCAATGAAATCATTGATGGTTATTCAATCTTGTTCTTATGGAACCATCTCTCGTTGAAGTTGATGCCGAGAGTGATGTTGAAATAGTTCTCCTTGATAAGCGGATCGGGATGAGCCTGGCGGTGTTTCCACTCCAGTCCCAGATTGACCATCGTTTTATTTCCGCCCGGAGTGGGGAGTCCGAATCCCATGCTCAAGCCATGTTCACGCACGTTGTTTCCCTTTATCTCAAGATAGTCATGACACAGGTAGCCGCCAAGGCGATACTGGATGCGCTGAACATAGTTGCCGCGCGGATGGGGAGTATATTGAGCTCCCAACGCAAATTTAGTGCGGTTGTCCATTCCAAGCATTCCGTCAGTGTTGTCAAGATCAGAATATTTAGCTTTCGCCCAGTTTTGGAATGAAAAATCAGCCTCCACCATCAATCGGTCGTTCCATTGATAGTTCACGCCGAAGCCCCACATGGCAGGCAACGAAAACTTGTGACGCATAGTGGTATAAACAATCGTATCGGCTTGCACTGAACTTGTTCCAATATTATAATAGTTCACTCGCCAAGCGTGACCGAGCAGATCCTTGCCGGGAGCAAACGAAACTCCTACCGTGAACTTATGATTGCGGTGGAGCTGGAACTCATATTGGGCGCCAAACTGCAAGTGATAGTCGCGCACCTGAGTCACGCGTTCAAAAAGCGCTGTCGAGCTCAGATCCTCGGGATAGCCGTAGATGTCATTTATAGTTGTTCCGAAAAGGTAGCCTATGTTGGCGCCCACATAAACGCCCTTGACCGGGTTCACGCCGGCACCAATATAAAGTTGGTTAAGACCGCCTGAACCGGTGCGCGAGGTTGCTCCGTTTTCAACCGCCGATCCAAAGCTGTAACCAACCGAAGTAAACGGCACAAGACCGAGACTGACACCCACCTTCTTGTGAACAGGGAAAAGCATAGTCATGTAGTCGAGACCTCCGCCGAAATCCTGCGAAGAATGGTCATTGTCCTTGCTCCACAGTTTAGTGGCTGTGATACCCATGTCGAAAAGGAACGTCAGCGAATCGACGGCGGCATAGCTCGCAGGATTCATCGCATTAATCTGTCGTCCACCCTTCATGGCGTAACCGATGCCGCCAAGAGCGCGCTGAGCCGAGGTGGCATTATCGTTCAGAATACCGTAACCGTACATTGAATAGGGCGTAACCGTTTGAGCCACAGCCGCGCTTCCCACTAATAAAGCCACTATTGCGGCAACTATTGTTCGATTAAATATTTTCATTATATAAAAGTATACTGTTTAATCCTTTACTTACTAAATCAGGGTCTACCTCAACCGTAAAATCCATTATTCCCGCAAGATGACGGGCATCGCCACCGGTCAGCATCACTATCGAGTTCTCCGGCATACGCGAGCGATAGAACGCCGTTTCACCGACAATTCCATAGACCACGCCCGACACAATCGCATTCTCAGTGTCAAATCCCCACAGCGACTCAGGCTCACGCTGCTCGACATCCACAAGCGGAAGCCGCTGGGTCATGTCATGAAGAGCTTTTGCCCTCACCCACAGCCCTGGCGCGATATTGCCGCCGGCAAATTCACCCTCGGCGGTAAGACGGTCATAAGTCACGGCGGTTCCGGCATCAACCACAAGCACGTTCTCTCCGGGATGGGCAGCATAGGCTCCGGCAACGGCAGCAATGCGGTCACGTCCCAATGTCGATGGAGTCCTATATCCTATTTTCACAGGCAACGGCAACATCGACGTCATTTCATAGACACGCTCTACGAANGACCTCAACGACACAATGATCTCCTCGCCGCGAGTCGCCACCGAACAGTAGATNGCTGCATCGATCGAATAGGATGATGTCAATCCCGCAAGAGCTTCAGGAGTCAAATGCTCCATTCTCCAGTGTTCAACGAGACGGTCACCCTGAAACAGAGCGACTTTAGCGGTTGAATTACCTTGATCTATGACTAAATTATATCCCATCGCAGTGACAAAATTACTAATTCCGCATCAATAATCAGCTTAAAATCCATCCTTTTTCGACACAGAATGAGAAATCGCCGTCCATTTATGCTCTTTTAACGCACTTTCACTCAGCTTCTCCCGATTTGCGAGCCAGCCGGGGTATCATAATGGAAGTATATACGAGAATCGCGCCACCGGCAAGCACGAAAGCGAGCCAGTCGGAAGTGTGAGGCGAATAAAACTGGAAAAATCCCGACACGCAGAAAAACACCGCCGACCAGAATTCAAGCCTGAACAGGCGCTTGATGCGCATGTTGCCACCATTGTATCTCACAAAACCGCGCCCTACGATATTAACTACAGCTCCGGCGCTGAATATCCATCTCGCCACCAGAATGGAGTACCCGAGCACGGGCATCAGCACTCCGATCACGATCAGGACCATTCCGAAGGTTATAATCCAAGTCAATGAATTGCTGCTATTTTGATTCATTTTTCATTCTATTATATAAACATCTTCATTCTCCCGCTGCATGTGATACTGCTCCCTGACTATACGTTCCATCGTTTCAGGATCAGTGTCAAGGCTGTGATTAAGACGGCGATAGTGTTCCATCGTGTCCTGATTCTGCTTTATCTCGTGGCGCAGCTCCTTTATACGATTGTTGTATTCCACCGATTTCGAGATGGAATTATCATTAAAAAACAATATGATTGCCAGAAAAGCCACGATGATTATCATCGTGACCGACAAATATTGTTTACACCAGTCTATTAGCTTCTTCATAGCTTGCAAAGATACGAACTTTTTCGGAAAACGTCTAAACGCAGATGTGAAACTATCACAGAAAATGAGTAATTTTGCGCCTATGAAAGAAACCACGGTCAGAGACATAAAGATTGCCGATTACAACTACGAGCTTCCCGACGAGCGAATAGCCCGGCACCCCTTGCAGCAGAGAGACGCTTGCAAGCTGCTCGCGCGATACCCCGACGGGAAAATAGAGCAACGCATATTCGCCGAATTGCCCCTCCTCATTCCGGAAGGGTCAATGCTTGTATACAACAACACCCGCGTCATCAACGCGCGCCTTCGATTCCAAAAGAACGGCAACGGATCGACCATTGAAATTTTCTGTCTCGAACCCATTGACCCTTGGGAGCACCAGGAAAACTTTGCCGCCACAGGGAGATGCTCATGGCTATGCTTTGTAGGCAACTCCAAGCGATGGAAAGCCGGACCCCTTTCAATACCGGTAACTGTCGGCGAAAAGAGCCTCATTTTGTCGGCGGAAAGAATCGGGAAGGAAGGCAATGCGTCGAAAATCTTGTTTTCATGGAACGATGACACCGTGACATTTTCCGAAATCATTCAGGCGGCGGGCGAAATCCCTATCCCTCCCTACTTGAACCGAGGAACTGAGAAAAGCGACGAAACTGACTATCAGACAATCTACAGCCACATCGACGGCTCGGTAGCGGCGCCAACCGCCGGGCTGCATTTCACTCCCGAGGTGTTTGAAAATCTCGATAAAAAAGGGGTAAAACGCCGTGAACTCACCCTTCATGTCGGCGCAGGGACCTTTCAGCCGGTGAAAAGCGAATTGGTTGGCGACCACGAAATGCACCAGGAATTCATCCGCGTCAACCGCAGCCTCATCCAAGAGATAGCCGCCGGAACCGCCCCCGTGATAGCTGTCGGGACAACATCGGTGCGCACACTCGAAAGCCTGTATCATGCCGGATGCCTCATAGCGATTGACGATTGGCAAGGAACCGTTCCCCAATGGTTCCCCTACGAGGACCGCCATCCCCGTCTCTCCCTGAAGGACTCATTCAGTCACATTCTCGACTATCTCGACAAGCAAGGCGAGGACGACTTTATCGCNGACACACAACTGCTCATCGCTCCGGGCTACACGTTCAATGTGGTTAGCGGCATCNTCACCAACTTCCATCAGCCTCAATCAACCCTCCTGCTCCTCGTCTCAGCGTTCGTCGGGGGCGACTGGAAAAAAATGTATGATTTCGCTCTTTCCAACGGTTTCCGTTTCCTCAGCTATGGCGACGCATCGATTCTCATCGGTCAACCGATGCTGCAAGCGTAAATGAGATAGGACACGGCAAAAAGAAACATCAGCATCGATGTCATCCCCAAAAGCGGATTCAACGCCGCGCCCTTGTGACGCTCAAGGAATTTCCACAAAATGAGATGAAGCGCGATATACCCTATCGCTATTCCCTGAACATGGGCAAGCGCCTGATACATCAGCGCGATGGCGGCAAGCCCGTTAAGCAGATACAACGTGGAAACAAACCGGCAGCCGTAGATCACCGCAATCGTCCGTTTCCCTACACGCTCATCCTCCTCCCGGTCACGATAATTATTAACTATCAAAAGATTCGCGCCCATCAATCCTATCGCTACCGAAGCAAGGAAAACTTGGGTCGTGAACACTCCCGATTGGACATAATATGTGAGATTGACCGGGACAATTCCGAAAAACAGAATCACCGCCACCTCCCCGAGCCCATGACGCGACAATGGATAAGGACCGGCGGAATAAGCCATAGCTCCAGCCGCAATAACCACTCCGGCAAACAACAGCCACCATCCGCCCCAATATATCAACGAGAGTCCCACGGCGCATGCAAGCCCGAGCGTAAAGAAAGTCGCATTGCGCATGGCTGAAGGCGTGATATCACCCTCGGCGACCCCTCGGCGAGGTCCTACTCGTCCAGCCTTGTCAAGACCGTCACGGAAATCATAATATTCATTGGCGAAATTGGACGAAATCTGGGCAAGAACAGCAAACACCGCGCACAGCGTTGCGGGCGCCCATTTAAAACTCCCGTCAAGNACATTATAAGCCACNCCCATCACCACTCCGGCAAGCGACACCGGCAACGTNCGCAGCCNCATCGCTTCAATCCAGCTTCTAATCATTCTTAATCTGTGAAATTTCAGGTTTTGGAGCGTCAAGGCGATCATCCTCAAGTCCGAAACAATTTATTATTGCCTTGCGTATTCTCTCGGCTCCATGACCGTTGCCTCGCAAGATATCAATGATAGCATTAATATAGGCATCCTTGCTGGCAAGCCCGCACAATCCCGCCACATTAGACGACGGCAACATCGATTTCTGATTATACACCCTGAGTATCGAGGAATAGTCGCCCTGCGAAACATAGCGCTGGAACTCCCGGCAGAGATTCTCATAGAGTTGACGGGGACGAATCTCGTTAACAAGATTCTCAAGATGGCTCTCAAGCGCTGCGATATTGGGAAATTTCCCGTCAATGCGGCACTCGGTAAGGCGCTTCACTCGATGGCGGGTGTGAAGCAGAGCCTGCTTGTGCAAATCAGCGCGGAACTGCCCTATGATCGACTTCCTTACGCTATCAAACACGCGATGTTCGTTCTTGCCATGAGCCGACGCCACCGTGCGTATCACCTCCTCAAGCATCAGAATATTCTCAATCTCGGCGACTTCCGGAACATATATATTCCTGCCGCGCAGATATTCCACCTCCTGACGGCTTCGACGGTCACGATCCACAATGCCGCGGCTGAGCAAATGATGAAGCGAATTTAGGTCATTGAATGTTCGCGTCGCCTCGATTACCTTGTCACATCCTCCAAGCGACTTCACCGTATAGTCACGGAACACAAGCGGATACAGCTTCGCATCTATCGAATGCTTGGCATCCCCCTCGATGAAAAGCATAGGCTTGCGAGCGCCCACGAGCGTCTTAAACATATCATCGCTGATACCGGCTTCGGGGGAAAGCACTACATAGTCCCAACGCTTGGAATCAAAATAAAATTTCCTTACCCACACCACGCTGGCATTTTTGCGCGAAGAGAGAAATTCTATGTCATGAGTCGTGTAGATAAACTGGCAATCGGGACGCAATTGCTCAACCTTGTCCCATATAATCCCTGTGATACTCGGATGGAGGAACAGCCCCGGACTGTCGACAAACACCACTCCGTTTTCAGGAGCGAGAAGAGCCGCGCCGAAATAATACAACACTGCTTTTTCGCCGTCCGACAGCCGGAAGGATGAATAAGCCTTTTCATCGTCATCTTTCCTTGCGAAAAGCACTTCTCCTCTCACTCGCTTCACCTTGTTATCGGGAAATATTTCAAGCCATGCCGATATCATCTTGTCAAGAAGACTCTGCGACGGCTCGTGATGACGGCGGTTCTTTTCCGAAACACTCTTGCTTTTAAGCAAATTGAGCATTTCGTAATATATCATTATCACCATCATGCGATCAAACTGGCTCACGATATCGTCCCTAAGAAAAGCGGCTTTCGACACCGCCTCTTCATAAAGCGTATCAATCGAATGAGGAAGTTTATCCACCTCATGCTTTATATACAGTGCGTTCAACGCCGAAATCCTGTAGGCGGAATCCGACATTTCCGAAATCAGCCGGTCAGTGAATCGAGTCTTTCCTGCGCCGTTAGCGCCTATTATTATAACATTCTCTCCCGAGGTGGGCAGAATGTCGCTCTGTCCGTTCCGCTGTGGTGGAAGTACAATCTCCATAGCCGTTGTTTTTATGTGTCGCATACTACGTAAAGATACATAAAAACTTTCACATAAATGCGAGTCAACCCCGTCAAATTTGACAAAGTCTAAGCAAGCCTCTATTTTTCTACCGAGAGATTGTATTTTTTCAGCAATGCCGCTGGGTGATACGACATCTTGGCTTTGCGCAGACCCTCGTCGCCAACATCCTCCTCGCGATTCACATAACGGATGCCATACTTGTCGCGCATTGCCGAGGCAAACAATTTATTTATCGTCTCGCCGGCGCCATTAACCCCATGGTCCATCTTTTCAATATGAACATAAAGAGTGTCGCCGATCACTTCCCCTATTGCAAATGCCACGATTCCGGCATCGGGAGTCCTCAAAACAGCGCCCTCAAATGGCAGCTTGTCATAATTATCCAGCACATTGAACACCTGCTGCCGTTCAATTTCGGCAGTCACATCCTTATCGTCATGGCTCATGTGCAATCCACGATAAAAACGCTTCACGTCACCGATATTTCCCATCGTCAGCTCCTGCAGCTCATAGCCGGGATGCTCGGCGGCAAATCTATTCACATGATTACGCTTCTTGCTATACTTATTTCCTTGAAGCGTCGCAAGATCATCAGCGTTATATAGATAATCTGCCCAGTCAGTAAGCTCCTCAATGCGGCATGCCCCGAGAGGATAGAAATCAGCCAGCCGGTCCTCAGGCACCGCCGAAAACATCACAGGCATCTTATTCTTCCGGCAATAGTCCACAATCATTCTGATTGATTCCTCCAACGGCATTTTCCCTATCGGCGCCGAGAACGCCGGAGTGCCCGTATCGTTCTCAGCCACCCCCTTGATGAATAGTGTGTCATCCACGATTGCGTATTCATAGCGAAAATAGTCAGCCCACATCAGAATCCCCGCAACGGTATAGTCGCACGTGCGACTGCGGGACAATTCTAAAAATCCCTTTATATCTGACACTGACTCCAGTGTTACAGGCTTAAATTGAATAGTTGTAACTGTATTCATAAAAACATCCTTTTTTCTTGGACTTTAATAAAATTCTCACCCTTTTTATAATATAATGGTTTATATCCCTTGTTTGTTTAATGGAATTTGTTAACTTTGCCATGACTTTAAATTGACAACCATTTTTCCGCAATTTCTCATCCACCATTAAAGCGGAAGCAAAAAAGAAACAGCGCCATGAAGATCATCATCTCCATGAATAGTTCATATTTGCCGGGTTTTTATTCCTTGAATAAAGACTTGCTTATGCGCATATTGCCTATCAGCAATCTGGATCACAGCCCGGTGCCATCAAAACAGGAATAAACTATAACGGTCATTGAATTCATGATTTAATGAATTTAGCGACCGGTGAAGATATCGCACAATCAACATTCACTAATTTTTCCGGGGGAGTTTTAGTTGGGAAACTGAAACTCCCCATTTTTCCGCTCAGTAGTGATTTCCCGGCAATAGATATTTCCGCATCAGTAAATAGGGTCAGTGAATGAGGTCAGTAGATATTTCCCGTCAGTGAATGGGGTCAGTAGATATTTCCGGTCAGCAAGCCTGAAAGGCTTACCCCTATGGATAACCCGGCACTACGAGCGAAGCGAGGTGTGCCGGGATCAACACTGCCCCGTCCCGCACTCTGCAAAGAGTGCCCCCTGAACCCTCCAAAACACAAGAAGGGCGCGACTCGAAAGCCGCGCCCTTTCATGATAGGTATTGCTATCTTCAATTAGCGAAGATGGTGAAAATATATTCCGGGAAGAATTTAGTAGCCTGGATAAGGAAGTCATATATGCAGCTGGCAATACCGACGAGGATGATGCCTGCAACACACACAGTCATTCCAACTTTCTCTGACACCGCCGAAGTAAACGGCTCGATCACACACGGCTCCTGATTCTTAATGAACATCGCCTTCACAACGAGCAAGTAATAGTACAACGACACTATAGTATTGATCAATGCGATCAACACCAGGATATACAGTGCCGGCGTTCCGGGCTGAACAGCAGCCGAGAAGATGAAGAACTTGCTGAAGAAACCCGCAAACGGAGGAATACCGGCGAGCGAGAACATCGCCAGCATCATAGTGAATGCAAGTTTCGGATTGGTTGAATAAAGATTGTTATAAGAATCCATGTCCACCTTTCCGGTCTTGTTTTCTATAGCCTGGATCACGCCGAATGCGGCAAGATTGGAGAAAATATAGACGAGGACATAGAACATGAGCGAGCCAAGTCCCAAAGAACTGCCAGCAATCACGCCAAGCATGATATAACCTGCCTGAGAGATTGACGAGAAAGCGAGGAAGCGTTTCAGGTTCTTCTGACGAAGAGCGAAGAGGTTACCCACTGTGATAGTCAAGATGATCAGAGCATAGAGCATCCACTCCCATATTTCGCCATAGAACGGTCCAAATACCTGAACCATGATTACGAAAAACGAGAATGCAGCCGCGCCCTTTGAAATCACCGACAGATAGGATGTGACCGGAGTTGGAGCCCCTTGATAAACGTCGGCTGTCCAAAGATGGAACGGAACCAACGACAGCTTGAATCCCATACCGGCGATAACAAAAGCTATCGCAACAATGAGAAGAGCGCCGCCCTGAGTCATCGCCGATGCGATATCGGAAAAATAAAGCGTGCCCGACAAACCGTAGACAAAGCTCAACCCCATCAGGAATATTGCCGACGAGAACACGGCTGTAAGGATATATTTCGCTGCGGCTTCATGGCTCTCATAATGCTTCTTATCGAAGGCTACAAGAGCGGCAAGAGGAAGCGACGCGGTTTCAAGTCCGATAATGAACAGCAGGAAGTGGCGTGCCGAAATCATGAAATACATGCCGAGCAACGTCATCAGCAGCAATTCATAGAACTCGCCGCGGCGAATGCGGGTATAATCGCTGTCAGCCCATTGCATTGCCTGAATCAGAACAATCAGAACACCGATATTGAGAATATTCTTTATCGAACCCATCACCGGCGATGTGGCATACATGCCTCCGAATGCCGAAGAGGTCTGACTGAACCAAGGCTGAACAAAACCGAGCAATGTCACCAGCGCGAAACCGCAGATTGCCAGATAAGACACACCTTTGGATTTAGTAGTATCGCTGAATGTATCGTAAAGGAAGACCAATAAGATCAGAACGAGAAGTCCAATCTCTTGATGCATTACCAAAAACTGAGAATAATCCATATCTTATATCTTATTTAGTCAAAGCGTCAATAATAGGGAGAGTCGCGTTGTGGATAAGGTCGCTGAAGAAATTGGGGAAACATCCGATAGCGGCGACACAGACAATCAGTGTCACGGTCGACAAGCGTTCCCACCATTCGGCATCAGTCAGCGAAAGATGATGCTCGTCATAAACCGGACCAAACAGCAGCTTGCCGACAACTCGCAGAATATATACCGCCGTGATTACGATTGAGCAGCATGCCACTATCGTAAACACTCGATGGAACATATCGGCGTGCTGGAACGAACCGACGAAAATGGTCATTTCGGCAACAAAGCCCGACAATCCCGGCAATCCCAACGATGCCATACCGGCAATCACGTAGCAAACGGCAAGGAAAGGCATGATCTTCATCAAACCGCCCATCAACCTGATGTCACGGGTGTGCGTTCTGCCATAAATCATACCGATCAATGCGAAGAACAGCGCCGTCATCAATCCGTGAGAAAGCATCTGCATCACAGCGCCGGTCATTGCCGTGGAGTTAAGCATCAGAATCGCAAACAACACAAGACCGCAGTGGCTCACCGAAGAGTAAGCGTTGATATACTTGAGGTCGGTCTGCACACATGCGCTGAACGCGCCATATACCACCGAGATACCGGTAAGAATCAAGAAAATCCAAGATAATTCATTAGCGGCGAAAGGCATCAGATAGATTGCCACACGGAAACATCCGTAGCCTCCCAGCTTCATCAACACACCCGCATGGAGCATTGACACAGCGGTAGGAGCTGAAGCGTGACCGTCGGGGCTCCAAGTGTGGAACGGGAACATAGCTCCAAGCACTCCGAATCCCACGAATGTCATGGGGAAAAGGAAATACTGCCAGTTATGGTCGATAGCGTCATTAGCGCGGATCTCAAGCAAGTTCATAGTCAGCTGTCCGCCTTCGGGAGCCGAGTGATAATAAATACCGAGGATACCGAGCATGAGGAATGCCGAGCCGCCCATAAGCATCAAGGTGAGTTTCATCGCTGAATACTCCTTTCTGCCCGTGCCCCACAATCCGATCAGGAGGTACATCGGGATAAGAGCCACCTCATAGAACATGAACATGGTGAAAAGGTCGATCGAAATAAAGAATCCGAACACTCCGGTCGACAACAGAATCAACCAAAGGAAAAAGTCCTTGGGAAGAGGGGTAATTTTCCATGAAGCGAACGAGCCCGCAAACACTATGATGGCTGAAAGCAGAAGCATCACCACCGAAATCCCGTCGACACCCACCGCAAGATGAATGTTGAGCGGACGGAACCACATCCATGATCCTGTATAAAGCATGATATCATTGACTCCCGCTGCGCGCAACTGCAGGAAGTCAACAGTCAGATAGACTGACAACGCCACCAATGCCGATGATCCTACAACGGCGACAGCGCGTATCTGCTTCATGTCTCTGCACAGGAAGAGCAATCCGAGCATCACCAACGGGATGACTACGAAATATATCAATATGTTAGAAAATATCATAATTACTATATTTTATTTGCACTTTTAATTATTACAGAAGACATAGCCACACGATTGATGCCATAACGAGCGCTCCGACAAGATAGAGCCACACGTACATCTGAACATTTCCCGACTGAAGCCCCTTGATCGCCGACGACGTTTTCTGGGTAACAGTTGCAAACATATCCATTGTTCCGTCGATGATGTGGCGGTCAAACCATGCGATCGGCTTGCATATTCCGTTGAATATGATCTTATGGGTGATGAACAGATAAAGCTCATCCCAATAGAAGCGGTGGAAACACCAGTTCCAAAGCGCGGGAAGCGCGTTCTTGAACTTCGCAGGCAGAGGATTCTCCTTGCGATACATCACCGTGGCAAGAGCGATGGCGAGAATTGCCACAGCAAGCGAAATCGCCGCAACCGACCAATTGAGGTGCTCAAGATTGGTGAAGAATGAAACATGGTCAAACATCGGCTTGCCGTTCCACGTAACGAGATTCCCGAAAGGAACGAATCCGGCAACACATGAAACCACCGAAAGGATAACCAGCGGAAGCGTCATCGTCCAAGTCTGGTCATGGGGAGCATGATGTCCTTCGGGAGTCTTATGCTCTTTCCACCAGAAGATAAGATAATAAAGACGGAACATATAGAATGCGGTCAAACCGGCAACAGCCGACATCCACACATACCATAGCATCGAGTTGCCGAAACATGCCGTCAGAATCTCATCCTTAGAGAAGAATCCTGCGAAGGGGATGATACCGGCTATTGCAAGACAGCCAATAAGGAAGCTGATGTGAGTGATCGGCATATATTTGCGGAGTCCGTGCATCTCGGTATAATCATTCGAGCCGATAGCATGGATGATTGCCCCGGCGCAAAGGAACAGTAGCGCCTTGAACATCGCATGGGTGAACAAGTGGAACATTCCCGCCATATATCCTATGCCGTGATGGAACTCAGGGCGAGCCACGCCGAGCGAAACCATCATGAACGCAATCTGTGAAATTGTAGAGAACGCGAGAACACGTTTGATATCGATTTGCGTGCAAGCCACCATCGCTGCATAGAATGCCGTCAACGCGCCCACAACCGTGATAATTTCAAGCGAGGTCACTTCCATCAGATAAAGCGGGAACAATCGAGCCACAAGATACACACCCGCAACCACCATTGTCGCAGCATGGATAAGAGCCGAAACAGGAGTGGGACC
>WFLX010003527.1_pt1 | contig 25496 bp, 12 predicted proteins | sample 4967041 | NCBI WGS metagenome assembly WFLX01 (sample SAMN12857096, study PRJNA449069) | gut metagenome | isolation source: stool from male and female vole | host: Microtus ochrogaster | place: USA:Florida | collected 2017
AGGATATGAAACGGTATAATTCCCCCAAGGATATGAAACGGTATTATCATAGCAGTAGCCATCAGTACTAATAATATCACCGTTGGCGAAAATGTATCTGCATGCTTTGTCTTGTTCTGCATCTCCATGGAAATAGATAGGACCAAACCATTCATCATCATTGTTAAAAACAACATGCCAATATGCATTGTCTTTTAACTTTATACCTTCATACGGTTTACTTGTTGCGAATATCGAGTCTAGAGATTTAGTGTGTGTTTCTACAAATTTTACTCCCACGTGCCTTTGATCCAATCGCAAATCATAGCAGGTTAAGTTTACATGTATAGAATCGTTATTTCCTTTTACTGCATTCAATTTAACAGTACTGTTAAGAAATGATGTCTTACCTGAATACTCATTAAGATTAACTATTTCTATAGAAAGCGGCACAATTCTCTCATCGACAGTAAAAACCCCCATTTTAACCTTAATCTTGTCACTTTTCTTGTTTGCTTTGAGTGTGCCATCTTTGCTATTATGTATTAAAAAGCGGCCGGTTATATGATTAGTAGTGATTGGATAAAATGTTTTTGAAGAATATACCTCGCCTGGGATGAATTCTTGACTTAGCACACCATCAACGAATGTCGAATCATCACTCTGAGACACTGTGCCCTCCAAGATTTTATGCTCTGCAATGATATTGGGGTGAAAATTATCTCGACGTAGAAGATATACTTCAATCGGAGAGCCGTCAACAAACTGTTTTTGTTTGTCAACCCATCCCTTCAACCTTATAGATTGGTCGGTGTAAGTTATATCTTTTAAAGTTTCATTACCTTGTGGTATATAATCATTTACATCTACAGAGGATGCGTTTGCATGAAATGCGGACAGGAACATTACAATGCAAAACACGAATTGAGCTATTCTATTTTCCATATTTTATAGGTTGATTAAAGTTTTTTCCACATTTCNTTTTGGGATTCGNTTCCCTTATAATTAAGCGAGCAATGCTTTCCGACTGAGCGAATGTTCAGCTTATTTTGGTNTCTTGATAGNAATTTACCANTCTCCGCATGCAATTGTTGAAATGCCTCTTCTACCGCGCGGTTAGCGAGGTTGCTGAGCAGCGCTTTGTAATAAGCAGCTGGATAACTAAGCTTAAGTGCAGCAATAAATTCATGTGAATCAAAATCGTAATCTTCTCTTTTATTGAAGACATCAATTACATCGCGACAAATACAAATGGGCAAATGCATACTTTATAACGTGTGCCGCGGTCGTCCCCTCGTTGGCAATTAATTGGTTTATATACGAAAAGCGCAGGAGTCTGTATCTGTTGCCGTCCTACAAGCAGAGGCTTCTCGCATTGCCCTTTAGATGTCGGACGACAACGCAGAAGCCCACGCTTATATATGCAACACTCAATGTATGTGCATTGCGCAGCATACAAGGTATAACATATCCACGGGCATCTATCGTTGTCTGAACCCTGACATCTAAATGATATTTTGCGAGAATTTCTTCTTGTCAAGATTCAGCGCTGATAAACGCTTTCAAAAATTATGTCGGTGCATACCTCCCACTCACCCAAGACCGGGGCTTCATGGTCGGTCTGCGCCGCAAAGTTAGCAAATAATTTAGAAAACTCAAAATATAAATCCCAAAACCGCCTCAGATAAATTAGTGGCGAGTTCCATAAATAATCATCAAAATACCTCAAAAATATTCAGCACCCCCCAAAACATTATTCATCAACTTGCAGAAATAAGAAAATTCTTTGAATCAAAGACCAAGAATGGCTGCCGGGGTAATGCCGAGAATAAGGCAGATGGCTCGCGCTATTTTCAGTGTTGGTTCGGAGCGGCCGGAAATATAATCGCTAACACGAGACGGGCTAACTCCCAATTCTCGCGCGAGCTCTTTTTGAGTAATTCCTTTTTCTGCGATTGAAAGGCTGATAAGTTCTCCGATAGTTGGTTTAGCTATCGGATAATGTTTTTTTTCATACGTTTCAACCACATCTGATACAATTGTCAGTTCAATTGAGTTTTTATCGGTTACCGGAGTTTCGTCTGTCACTAAAGGGAGTAATTCCTCGATGCGATTAAGGGCATATTCATATTGTTTCTTCGATATTTCCATAATCAAACGGCTAAAAAGTTGAACAATATTTTAGGGTTAGCGGGCGAGGGAGAGGTTGCAGGTGATGCCGTAGCCGCTGTTGGAGGTGGGGAAGGCTGAGTTTGAAACCAGCGGGGTGTTGACCTGATGCTCAAAGAACATGCCGAGCTGGATGCGCTTCGAGAGATTATATTTGGCGGTAACGTTAACGTTGAGGTTGCGGGTGCCCGAGGTGGCCTGCGTGTAGTTCGACTCTATGCGGCGGATGAGCGCCTGGCTCTGGGTGAGCTTAAAGTCGGCGTTGAGGTCGATGTCGTGCGACGTTGAGGTACCGCGACCGGCGATTTTAAAGATTTTGGCAAGGTTAACAATCTTATATCCCGCGCCGATGGTTATGCCGCGCTGGGTGGCCTCGACTAACTGGCCGGCCGACGAGTTGAGCGTGAGGGTACGCTGCTCGGTCCATTCGGCATTGAAGCGGAGGTCGTTGTTGAGGGTCACTTTGATACCTGCCAGGGGCGAGAAACGCTCCTGAATCGTGACTGAGGCAATGTTGTAGGGCGATGACGGAATGGGCGAGCCGGTGAGTTCGTCGAGGGTAAAGCCCATGTCATTGTTGGAACCGCCGGCCGATACCCAGTTGAGGAATCCCGAATATGAACCCACGGTGTAGGTACACTGATAGGCGTGGTTTATCGAGAAGGATTTAAACACCTTTTTAAGGTTGAAGAGGTTGATAAGGCCGTCGTAGGTTATCTTCCAGTTCGGTAATATGGCGGCGAGGGCCGGGAAGGGGTTCAGATACTGCTTGGAGGGGTTGGTGCCGGTATATGCCGCAATGAATGCGGGAATAAGCACGTCTGACGACGTTGGCGACACCCCGCCGTTAGACCTATTGAACGGCTTGCCGGCAAGGGGATTGCCCTGCATAAAGCCTCCTGAGGGGTAGTTGACGCCTCGATAGCGATCTTCAACCCTTTGGGCCATAACGGGGATGTATTCGAGGAAGCGCTCGAAATAGGGGTCGGCATAGCCATCGTCGGCCTTTGAGGTGCGTAGCGCGGTAAGGATTGCGCAGTGGGTCTTGGTGTATGTGCCCGAGCGCGAGGTGGGCATGTCGTCATACATGAACTGCACGGAGTTGGTGCGCGAGTCGTTTCGGTCGGCGTTAAGCGAAATCTTCAGTCCGGGAATAGGCTCAAGAGTTCCCTCAAAGCGGATTTCAAGGGCGCGGTTAGAAACCGCAGGCGAAGTCTGGCCGTCGTTGAGCAGCAGCCATCCGCGCTCCTTTGCCTGATCAACAAAGTCGTCGCCGGCAAAGCCGAAAGCGAAGCCCAGGCCCGGGGCCATGGGGCCGTCGCCGTTGCTCTGGCCGAAGCCAATGCCAACGTTGCGGTTCCAGAGGGGCACCGACAGCGACTGCGAGTGACGAATGCGCACCGATGCGTTGCGGGGCGACATGAGCAGGCGGGCCGTATATTGTGCGGCCTCGGTCCAGAAGTTTTTCTTTTCCTTCTCTTTGACTTCGGTAATGGTGAACTTGAGGTTTTTGTCGCCACGGGTCAGAATTTCAACCGAATTTTCGTCAATCGGTTTAGATTCAATGCGGAAGGCGCGGCCGTCGGTAGTGGTGGCCGATACGCGCACGTTCTTAACCTTGAGATTATGGCGGATAACGAGCGAGGTGTCGCTCTTGAGCTTAAAGGTGCGCTCATAGCGTTTTGTGCGCTGCACGCGGTCGCGAGAGCTGGCGGATGATGACGAACGCTTTGATGCAAACCGCTGGTTAACCTTTTTGAGGTAGGGAACTTTGTTGAAGAGTCCTTCGAGGTTAATGCGGCCGTCGGCTGTAAAGTCGCCTTTGTTGGCAATTGTGTTGCCAAACGATTCTCCGGCAACCGTGGCGCCGCGGTTCCATTGATAGGTGGCGTTATATTTCGCCGTGCCCGAAAGGAAGTCGAGCACCGGAATCTGGTTGAACGGCAGCTTATATTCGGCCGAGAACGACTGGTTGTAGTTCCAGGGCGTGCCGAGCGAGCGGATTGAGGACATCACCGTGTCTTTCCACTCCTTGAATTCGTCGGGGAAGAGGCGGCGGTTAACGGCACCGGCCGTTTCGTCGATGCGCGCCTGAGTGTTGCTCTCAAAGCGGAAGCTAAGGGTTTTGGTCAGGTTCCACGACAGCGACAGNTTTCTATCCCAAAGGAAGTTCTTGCTAACCGANACCGGCAGCTGGAAGTTATCGTCAACCTCCGAGCGCACCTGGTTTTCGTAGTAGTAGCGCGAAATATTGGTAGAGAAAGAAATGTTGTTGAACAGGAATCCGAGCTCCCAGTCGCGAATAAACTTCAGTGACTTCTTTTTGGAGTCAATCTTTTTGTGGAACGGTTTCCATGTGCGCTTGAAGGGAGTCCAGTTATATTGCAGCGAACCGCGATAGTCGTTGGTGTTCTGATACTCGGTTGTCGGGTCGTTGACGTGTTGCTTCGAGAACGAGAAGTTAGCAGTGAAGTTTGCAGGGTCGTATGGCATGGAGTTCTTCGACTTAACGTCGAATTTCAGGCCCGAAATAGAGAAATTCTGGGTTTTGGTTTCCTCGACGGCAAAGGCGCGGATTGAGTCGCGCTGATGCTTGGTTGCGCACTGGTCGAGGGCGTCCTTGAGCAGCACGTCCGTGTCGAGCGGGTTATATTTCGGAGTCGTAACTTCCGACGAGGTAGAGTAGTAGATCGGGGCGTGGAGCTTCACTTTTTCGGGGAGGAAGCGGCCGGCGTCGACCTGCATTGCGAAGTTGAGCTGGCGGTAGTCGTCCATGCGGCGCTGGTTCAGGCTCTGGTCAACGTTGCCGAAGCCCGATGTTTCGTAGTGGCCCGAGAAGTTAAAGGTGGCAACGTCGCTCATCTGCAGGTTGACGTTGGCCTTTGCTGCCCAGCCGCCCGATTCGTCGAAGTCGGTAACCTTGAGTTCGTTGACCCAAACGGTGCCCGATTTTTCGGTCGAGGAATTATTGCGCACGCCAATGAGCATNACNCNNACGTCGCCAACGGTCGGNTTGCCGACAACGGTNATGGTGTTNGCNTCATNNTNGGGGTCNCGNCGCGANAANCGCGANGAATANGATGCNCCGGGCTCNCCGGNNTTNATGGCGGCATTGCGCTGATTCTTAACGTCGACCAGCGATTGGATGGCGAAGTCNAGATAGTTGGATTCGGGCCANACCAGATAGCGCTGCGAGGCCACTTCGTTATTATAGCGGCCCGGAGCGGTCAGNTCNAGNGGNANTTCATATTCATAGTAGTTGGCCTTNACGTCGGAGCCNAGGCGCAGGAACACCGAGAACTGGCCCGAGCGCAGGTTTTGGGTGTTGTCGATAGGCGCTTCGGCGTGTACCCACATCTGCATGCGCTTATAGTTGCGCAGGTCTTGCTGGGTGTTGCGGTAAACGCCGCGAGCGTCGCCGGGCTTGATGTCGGTCAGGGTCATCGACATTGACTGTTCGTTGAGCTGAACAATCTGGCTCTGACCGGGGTCAGTGATTCGGGTAACACCGGGGGGCAGCACGTAGTTAACCGGTTCGCGGCCTGCATTTTCCTCGATGTTGACAACCGACAGGTCGAGCTGACCCTCGGCGGGAGTGTCCGAGCGATTGTTGAGGTTAAAGTTATAGCCGCGCCATTCGCCGCGCACAAGTTCAAGAGTTGCGAAGCGGAGGTGGGTGGGGGCGGTGAAGCCGGTCATAAACATGCGCGCAAAGCGCACGGCGGTGAAGTCGTTGATGGAGCCGACTTTAGACTCGTAGTTAGCCAGAGGAATCTTGAACTGATACCANTCNGCCTCAACNTCCTGGCCATCGCGGGTGCGCACCAGCGAAACCTGTTTGTCGGTTATATAGTTCTGACCAACAACCAGGTCNTCGGGACGAATCGATATGCGATACTGGAAGTAGCGTTCATATTCGTTGAGGGTGTTGTCCTGGTTTATGTCTTCCACGTCGGGGGTTGAGCGCGACGATTGATAGAGCGGGTCGTCGGCATCTTCGGCTGAAAGCGAGTTGCCTTCAACGCCGTTGTAGCGTTTATAGCGTTCAAGAATCGACAGGCGCTCGGCGTCGTAGTCGTTGCCGCGATAGAAGTGATAGTTGTCGCCGGCGGGGTCGTTGAGCGGCGAGAAGCGGTCGGCCTGCATGCGGCTCAGTGCATCGGGTGCGAGTTTCTGACGCAGATTTGCAAGGAAGTCGGCGTAGGCCGGCGATTCATATTCGTCGGAGGTAATAAGGCCGTCGAGACCAACGTCTTGATACACGCGCGAGCCGGAATTGTTGTCAAATGAATAGGTTAGCGACGTTTGGGTTGACACGCGGCCCCAGGTGGTTTGGCGCATATATTGGTCGTTGCCGTCGTAGGGAACGCCGTTTTCGTAGCTCTTGAAGCCGTCGCGCAAAATATCTTCCGAAACCTCGCCGAAGTTCAGGTAAAGGTCGCCGCCATCAAGATTCTGTGCTTCGGGGTCGAGGAACGGGTTCATCATCCAGAACTGCACGTATTCAATGTTGTTTTGCTCGAAGTTGGTGGTTTCGAGTCGGCGCATGATGCCGCCCCAGCGCGATGCGGGGTTTTGCAGCGCGCCCTGGGCGTCGATGTTGGTGGCATCGAGGTTATAGGGGCCGCGCTCGGTGGGGTAGAAGCTGAGGTTGAGGGTCTGTATAAGGTTGGTTTCGCCGTAGGTCAGCTCTCGGCCCGGGAAAATCTCGGTCGACGTTACTTCGCGCACGTATGGGTTTGAGAGCTGCTTGAGGTCAGATTTAATGTAGCCCGGACAGAGCGAGGAGTTGCGCTGGGTAAAGAGGCGGTCTATATAATACCAGTTCAGCAGAGCGCGGCCGTAGCCGTAGGCCGGGTCGTCGCTCAGTGTGCTTTCCTGGAACATCGACGGCGTTGACGACAGGCTCCAAGCGTAGGGCGATTTAAGGTCTATGCCGGTTTGAGTTGCCTCGAAGTCGTCAACATAGCTGGAGCCGCGGTTCGAACCTGATTTTTGTTTGTGGGGCACTAACTGCGCAAACTCGCCCTGAACGGAGATTTTCGAAGGTGCTACGGCATTGACCGTCGGAATGAGGTTGAGCCAGTTGGTTAGCCATTGGAACTCCTTGTTATAGTTGAAGTTGAAGCCCCAAATGGTGTTGTTTACGGTTTCTTCGCCAATGCCTACCTTCTCGGTCAGAGCCTTTTCGCCGTAGTGCATAAGGGTCAGTCCGGCGTTGAAGTCTTTCGAGAACTTATAGTTAAGGTCGAGGCCCATAAGGGTTTTGCGCTCCATGGAGAAGAGGCCCTGGTCTTCGAGGGTAACCGACACCTTCTGTCCGGAATCGAGAATGCTCTGGTTAATGATTGTTACCTCGCCGTTGGCATAGTCAACAATGTAGTCGGAGTTTTCGTTCAGTGTAACGCCGCCGGCGGTAACTATTACCGAGCCGCGCGGAACGTTAAAGGCGTTGAGCGAAATTCGAGAGCCGTCGGAACCCTGATATTCGCCGGTGAGCATAAACTTGTTTTTGTCGGCAAACTGCTGGGCCACTACGCGGGTTGAGTCGTAGAGCTGCGTATAGACATATTTCTCTGCAACTGCCGGGTTGCCGATGGCCTGCTCAAGGTGGGCGCCAAAAGGCTCGGCAACGGGGAAGATNACCTTGCCGGTCGAGGGGAAANTCGTGTAGCCGTCGAGGTAGTCAAACATNCCGTCGGGGTTNCCCTCCTGGTTTGAGTCGAGGCGGTCGAGGCCCATAACCTGCAGCANGGTTTTGTTTTCCATGCCGGGAACGGGCAGATAGTTGATNGCNGTGCCGGTNGTNTCGCTCAAATATTTGATTTGCAGCTTGAAATTCGATTGCGAAACCCTTGTGGCACCGAGCGAATAAANGTTTTTCATCATCAGGCGCCAGTTGGGCCAGCGGGGCGACTGGGTGGTGCCTTTCAGCAGCTTTACGTAGATATTTTCGCTCGTGGTGGTGATGTCGTCCGAGAACTCGCCGACCTGGTAGACGCGTCCGTTATAGGTGTATTCATATGCGATAGCCAGCACTTCGTCGGCATTCAGGGTGGTGCGCAGCGAAATGTAGCCCAGCGTTGCGTTCAGCGAGTATTCGTTGGCCGAGAGCAAGCGTGCGGATTCGATTTTTTCATAGTCGCGGCCCCCTTCAAAGCCCATGGCGCTTAGTGGCGCCAGCGCCTGGGTTACGGAGTTGATTTGGCGGGCGTCGGGATACTGTTCCTTAATTGTTTGCAGCAGGTTGTTGGAGCTGTTCGACGGGTTCGGTTGCCCAAGGTTGGGTTGCCAGTAGGAGCAGTCGAGGTCTTCGTTTTCGCCTAAGTCCATAAATGCCACAAGGTTGCGGCTTTCGTTNAAGTTCGAGTTTTTGTTGGTGATCCAAACCTGCACGCGGGTAATGTTAACGCCCGACGACACAAACGGCAACTTCGACGCGAAGCGGTCGTAGTTGCGGCGGAAGAAATGGCTCAGGAAGAAGTGGCGGTTTTCGTCGTAGTTGTCGGCGTTGACCGAAAATTTGGTGGTTTGCTTGCCACCTTTGGAGCTTACCGATTTCGATTCGGAATTTTGCTGCGAAATCAAGCCCTGAACGGTGAGTTTGCCGAACTGAAGTTTGGTTTTGAAGCCGAAGAGCGAGGTGGCGCCTCGAATCAGCGACGACCCGGAGGTGAAACTTACGTTACCCGCCTCGATTGACTGCACAATGTCGTCTTCCTCGCCCTGGTAGTTGAGGTTGAGGTTCTTGGAGTCGAAGTCAAAGGTCGCGTCGGTGTTATACGACATGTTGAAGCTCAACCTGTTNCCCACNCTTGCCTGAATCGATGCCTGAATTTTCTGGTCGAAGTCGAAATAGGTTTTGCGTCGCGAGTCGAGGTTCAGGGCCGGGTTGTCGGTCTTGTTTGACTTGATGCCCATCGANAGCAAAACNGAGCCGGTGGTTTTGAGCGACACACCCCCNGGGCCGAACACCTTTTCCAGCGGGCCGAGCGAAAAGTTCATGTCGAGAATGTTGAACGGCTCTTTGGNGGTTGCGTTGCGTGCNAGTTCGGNGTTGCGGCGTTTCCAGTATCGGCCCAGGGTCTGGCGGGTCTGCCACTGCTCGTATTCCTTCTTGGTCAGGGCAAAGGGCGTTACGAGGTCTTCTTTGCCGAGCCTGACGTGAACCAGATATGTTTGGGTCAGCGGGTCATATTCGNNNTCGGTGGTGATGTNNTGCGGTTGATTCAAATCCTGAATGANCTCCCATTGCATCAGCTCTTGAAAGTTGCGCGGAATTGTTGGGCGCACGTCGCGTCGGCCGTCGGGAAGAATAGTGTCCATCTTCTCGCCGGCAAACGGTTTCATGGGAATTGTTGGGGGAGGGGCCTGAATCTGAGGCTCATAGTATTGTCCGTATGCACTTTCAACCCCAAGCCCTACAGCCAGCAGGGCAAGGAGAATAAATATGTGAATACTGCTAAAGTGCTTAGAGCGGAGTGTCATGACTAAATAATTAACGCACGATTTCGGTGTATATTGCATCGGTCGAGAACAATTTGCACGATTGAAACGTTATAAGGACAAAATCACATTTCAACTGCTACTGTTATGAAACTTACATTTCTCGGAACCGGAACCAGCACCGGAGTACCCCAAATTATGTGTGACTGCCCTACTTGCCGCAGCCGCGATGAACACGACAAACGCCTGCGCTGCTCGGCAATGGTTACCTACAAAGATAAAAATATTCTGATTGACTGCGGCCCCGACTTCCGCCAGCAGATGCTTGCGCAGGGCTCGCCGATGCTCGAAGCCCTTTTGGTTACCCATAGCCACTATGACCATGTTGGCGGCGTTGACGACCTCCGTCCGTATTGCGCCATGGGCGACGGTTTCCCGATTTATTGCCGTCCCGACGTTGCCGGCGACCTGCGCGACCGCGTGCCCTATTGCTTCGCCGAGGCTCCGTATCCGGGTGTACCCGCTTTCAATATTACCGAAATCACCACCAAGCCGTTTAATGTTGCCGACCTCGATGTTGTGCCCCTGCCCGTTATGCACCATCGTCTGCCCATTGTCGGTTTCAAGATGGGGAACCTGGCTTATATTACCGACGCCAAGACCATTCCCGACACTACTCTTGAGCTGATTCGCGGCATCGACACTTTGGTTATCAATGCCCTGCGCCTGAAGGAACACCACTCGCACCTGTCGCTGCAGCAGGCTCTGGATATAATTGCCGAGGTTAAGCCCCGCATTGCCTATATAACCCACATGAGCCACGGCATCGGCCCCGCTGTTGAAGCTTCGCTCCGACTGCCCGAAGGCGTTAAGCTCGCCTATGACGGCCTGGTTATCCACATTCCCGATCAATTTGACGAAAACGAACTCTAAGCTATGAAAAAGACATTTAAAAACGGCACTCAGGTAGTGGTATTTCCCGGTGCCATAGTCGTTTACAACTTTTCAGGCGCCGATGCTGCGGAAGTGTCGCAGGTAGTGAGCGCCAACCCCGGGGCCGCAACGGTTTTTGTGGCAACCAAGTTTGACCGCACGGTTTTCAGTCAGGCCGAAAACACTACCCGCACCTTTATTTTCCTGCGTGGGGCAGTAGACGAAGCGGCTGTTGACCCGACCTATCCGGCGCAGTGGGTAGGTCCCGGCGACTTCATTCCGGCAGTTCCCGGCAATGTTTCCGTAGAGGCGACCGCCACAGGGTTCAAAGTAACCTCGCTCAGCGCCGACCCCGCCGAAACCGCGGAATTCTAAGAAACTTCAGATCGCATATAAAACAATGCAGGAGAAACAGTTCAAAAAGCTGTTTCTCCTGTTGATATTTTATGCGGTCTGATTATTTTGCGAGCAGGGCGTCGAGGGTTTCGCGCAGTTTTTCGATAGATTGCGCACCAACGAGGCGAAGGTCGGTTTTTTCGCCGTTTTTGAAGGTGAGAATCGTGGGGATGCTCATGATGCGATATTTTTCGGTNAGGTCNGANTTGTCGTCNATGTTGTATTTGCCAACAACNACGCGNCCNTCATATTCCTTGGCTACGGCNTCGATNCTCGGAGCCATNCCNACGCAGGGNCCGCACCAGGTAGCCCAGAAGTCAATCATNACCGGCTGNCCGGATGCAATGATTTCGTGGATGTTTTCNTCGGTNAAAGTCATGANTCNNNTGATTTATTGTTTAATTATTGANTATTGAATATTTTCGCTTTCGAGCATTTCAATCAACTTTTTGTTGATTGGTATGGAGCGGCGGGCGGTGAGGTTAACCGCGCGGTTGAGTTTGGAGTCGTAGAGCGCAAGCCTCAGTTCGCCCATGTCGGTGTTGGCCGACTGTGCGTGTTCGCTCAGCATGTCCACGAAGTTTTGCGAGAATGCCGAGGTCGACATCGACAGGGTGATGCCCTTAACAACTCGGTTCTTAATGTCGTCGAGGCGCGTTATGGCAACGATGTTGAAGCGGGGCTCATCGTTGGCAAAGCGCCGCTGATATTTGCCGATAACGCGGATGAACTGCCCGGCGGTGCAGTAGCTGTTAAACTGCGAATAGGTCTGGCCGAACAGGCGCAGCTCGGTGGAGCCGCTGAGGTCTTCGAGNGTCAGTATGCCCCAGGGNCCTTTGTTGCCCGGGCGGNTTTCAAATTTCGTGGCCATGCCGCCGAGCTGAATTTCGCGGCCTTCTTCAATAATAAAGTCGTCGGAGGTGAAATCTTTAATCGAAGTGGTTGCNTAGCGCAGCTCCATATAGAAGGGGTCGAGCGGATGGGCCGATAGGTAGCGGCCAACGAGTTCGCGCTCTTTCGACAGCAGTTCGGACTGCACCCAAGGCACTGCCGGTTTAATCGGGGGCCGGCCTGAGGTGTTGAGCGCCGGGTCGGCAAATTCGTCGAACAGCGACACTTCCTGCTGACTGCGGTCGCGCTGATAGAGCTGGCCGTAGCGAACAAGCTGCTCGGCAAAAGTTTCGTCTTTGGCGTTGACCTGAAAAAAGTCTTCGCGCTTGATTTCTGAGCTGAAGCAGTCAAAGGCCCCGGCCATGGCAAAGTTTTCGATGGTGCGGCGGTTGATGCCTGAGCTGATGGGCACTCGCTCGATAAACTCGTGGATACTCTTGAACGGGCCGTTGGCCTTACGCTCTTCGATAATGGCGTTAACGATTCCTTCGCCGATGCCTTTGATTGCCGCGAGTCCGTAGCGAATGTCGCCGGCGGCGTTCACACCGAAGTTCGAGAACGATTCGTTAACGTCGGGCCCCTTGACCTTGATTTTCATGCGGGTGCATTCGTCCATGAAGCCCGAAAGTTTGTCGCCCATGTTGCGCGACAACACCGCGGCCATATATTCCGCCGGGTAATTGGCTTTAAGATAGGCCGTTTGGAACGCTACCCACGAATAGCAGGTGGCGTGCGACTTGTTGAAGGCGTAGGAAGCGAATTTTTCCCAGTCTTTCCAAATTTTTTCGAGCACCTCAGGCTTGTGGCCGTTGGCCTGACCGCCTTCGAGGAACTTGCCTTTGAGGTGGTTCATCTTGTCGATGAGCTTCTTACCCATGGCTTTGCGCAGAGTGTCGCTCTCGCCGCGCGTAAAGTTCGCCAGCAGGCGCGACAGCAGCATCACCTGTTCCTGATAAACCGTAACGCCGTAGGTGTCTTTCAGATATTTCTCCATTTCGGGAATATCGTAGGTAATCGGCGAACGGCCATGTTTGCGGTTGATGAAGTCGGGGATATAGTCCATAGGCCCCGGGCGATACAGGGCGTTCATGGCAATGAGGTCCTCGAAGGTCGACGGCTGCAGCTCGCGNAGATATTTCTGCATGCCGGCCGACTCGAACTGGAACGTGCCGACGGTGCGCCCTTCGGAGTAAAGCTTATATGTGGCGGGGTCGGTTATGTCGATTTTGTCGATGTCAACGTCGATGCCGCGGGTGTTTTTAATGTTGGCCAGTGCATCTTTAATGATGCTCAGGGTCTTGAGCCCGAGAAAGTCCATCTTAATCAGGCCGGTGTCTTCAATCACCGAGCCTTCATATTGGGTCACGAGCATTTTCTGGTTCGAGTCCTTATCGTAGGCCACGCTCAGGGGCACCCAGTCGCTGACGGCGTCGCGGCAGATAATCACGCCGCAGGCATGCACGCCGGTGTTGCGCACGTTGCCTTCGAGCTGCAAGGCATATTTCAGAGTGTTGCGAACTATGGGGTTCTGACTCTGAAGTTCGGGGGCGAACTCCGGCACGTGTTCGTAGCAGTTTTTAAGGGTGCATTTCAGTTCCTTGCCGTTGACTTCGGGCATACGCTTCGGCACCAGGTTGGCCAGGCGGTTGCTCTCGGCCAGGGGCAGCTGCTCGACGCGCGCAACGTCTTTAATGGCGCTCTTGGCGGCCATGGTGCCGTAGGTTATGATGCGGGCAACCTTTTCGGCACCGTATTTTTCGGTAACGTAGGCCAACACGTCGGAGCGGCCGTCGTCGTCGAAGTCAATGTCGATATCGGGCAGCGAAATACGGTCGGGGTTCAGAAAGCGTTCGAACAGCAGGTCATATTTAATGGGGTCGATCTGGGTGATGTCGAGGCAGTAGGCAACAGCCGAGCCGGCAGCCGAACCACGACCCGGACCGATCGACACACCGCGGGCGCGGCCGGCGGCTATGAAGTCCTGCACAATGAGGAAGTAGCCCGGGAAACCCATGTTTTTAATGGTGTCGAGCTCGAAATCAATGCGCTCAATCTGCTCGTCGGTGAGGTTCTCGCCCCAGCGCCGGTGGGCGCCAACGTAGGTGAGGTGGCGCAGGTAATCATCGTTGTCGGTGAAGCCGTCGGGTAGGGGGAAGTTGGGCAGAATCGGCTTATGGTCGATTGAATACGTTTCTACCTTCGAGAGAATCTCAACGGTGTTGGCCAAGGCCTCGGGCACATCGGCAAACAGCTTGTTCATCTCCTCGGTTGTTTTCATCCACTCCTGCTTGGTGTAGAGCATTCGGGTGGGGTCGGTCAGAAAACGGTTGGTGGAAACGCACACCAGGCGATCGTGGGCTTCGGCGTCTTCTTCGTTAACGAAGTGAACGTCGTTGGTGGCAATCAGCTTGATGTTGAACTTCTTTGCAAATTCAATCAGAAAGGCGTTAACGTTTTGCTGCTCCTGATAAACTTCGTGGTTGGCGTTGGGAACCGTGGCCTTATGGCGCTGGAGTTCCAGATAGTAGTCGTCGCCAAAGGTTTCCTTATACCACTGCACCTGGCGCTCGGCCTCTTCAATCTGGCCGGCACGGATAAGTCGCGGAATTTCGCCGCCCAGACAGGCCGAGCAGATTATCAGCCCCTCGCGGTGGGCGGCAAGTTCCTGTTTGTCGGTTCGCGGATGGTGATAGAAGCCGTCGGTCCATGCGCGCGACACTATTTTTATGAGGTTATGGTAGCCGGTTTCGTTCTTTGCCAGGGCTATGAGGTGGCGCCCCTTGTCGGTCTTGTCGGAGCGGTCTTCGAGCGAACCGTTTGCAACATAGAGCTCGCAGCCGAATATCGGCTTGAATGGTTCGAGGCCNTCNTCCTTGCGCTTGGAGTTNACCTTGTTTANATAGTTGAAATATTCCTTTATGCCGAACATGTTGCCATGGTCGGTGATTGCCAGGCCGGGCATGCCGTCGGCAATTGCTTTGTCGACCAAACCCTTAACCGAGGCCTGACCGTCGAGAATAGAATATTGTGTGTGGACGTGGAGATGAACAAATGCTTCCATAACTACCCACAAAGATACAAAATTTAGCCGGACCCTACAAACTTTCGACCGCTACTTTTTAGCGATTTATTCTTCTGAATTTTTTGCAGGCTGAGCCATTTATATTTAGGATATAAATTCCGTCGGCCAGGGTTGAAAGGTCTATCCGGAGTTCGTCGGCCGAGGTGTCGTCGGAGAATACGCGGCGCCCGCTCAGGTCGATGATGTCGACTCTCGATTCAGCTTCGGTGGCCACGATGGCATAGTCGCCGTATATTTCAATGCGCGAATCGGATAGGGCAGGGGCGGCAATTGCCGTCTGCTCAGCTTCGGAGTAGTCGATGCGGCTAACGTCGGCCAGCGCACATGAATAGTCTGCGCCGTCGCCGGCAACCTCAAGTCGGCCGTCGGAAAGCTTAACTTCCAGGCCGTCGTTGAGCTTGAATGACTTGATATGGCCGCTGAAATCGTGGATATTAAGGCTCTTGTTGCTCGTTGCCGGTTTAGGTAGCTCATAGTCGAAGATCCCGGGAGTGAAGGGAATGTCCAGCCCGGCTTCGCTCAACATAAATTCCATGCGCGCGTTTATCCATTTGAAGAAGTTGGAGCCGAAGCGTGCGGTGTCGAACGACGATATTCGCCGCGTCCAGCCGCCAACGCCGGTGTTTTCGGGCCAGCGCAGGCCGTCGAGTCTTGCCGAGGGTTCAATCATTTTTGCGTAATCGTTGAGCCACTCGCAAAGTTCGGGATACATTGTTGTTGCAAATTCCTCCAACCGCTGCGCATAGAGGGTATTATATATTTCAAGGTCCTCGAAATAAAAGAAATACCACATGCGCCAGAGCGGCGTTGTTGAATTTACCTCTTCGAGGGTTTCGAGCGAAGTTACGATATTGAACGCCACGTCGAGGTCCCAAACCGGCCCGAAATGGTAGAGCGATTCGGGGCTGAGGTCACGCTTATAGAAATAGACGCTCTTGGGGTAGCCGATTTCCGAGTTGTTGCAGAAGTTCATGGTCAGGAAATAGTCGGCAGCCGAGGCCATGTCGAAGGCTTCGTAGCCTTTGTCTTCGGCAACTTTCTCTTCCGCCTTGTTGAGGTCGTCGGCCCACATTGCCAGCCGCTCGTCGGGAGTCATTCCCGTGGAGTCGGCGGCATAGAGCTTGTCGAAGTCAGGGTCCTTGACCATTATCGGCAGCTTCATCGACGACTTGAATTTATATTTTTCGTCGAATTCCGCGCTCGCCTCAAACAAAATGCCGGTGTTTTCGTCGATGTCGACCGAAGCTTTGGTCGTTCCGATCTTGTCGGTTAAAAGATAAAGCCCGCAATATTTGCCGTTGAAGTAAACATTACACGGAACCGCGTTTACCGCATAGTCCATGCCCAGGCGGCGTGCAACCCACAGCCCGGCGGCGTTGCGCATGTGGGTATGATCGAGATAGTTGGCGAGCAATACGTAGCTCTTGGCCTTTTGCAGGCCGCAGATTGCCGTTTTCTTTTCGAATTTCAGCCTCAGTGGCTTCTTGCGCATCGACCATGAGGTGTTGCCGCGGCCTCTGACCATCAGCTGCAGGCCCTCGGCATCGTCAACCATTCCGCAGCCGTCAATGTCGAGAACGGCATCAAGGTATGTTGTCTTATCCTTGGCCCAATCATAGTCGGGATGTTCCGGCAGGGTGAACCGCAGGGTAGGAATGTCGGTTTGGCGGAAATCTATATAGTCGATTGCTCCGAGGGGAATCTCTTCGCTGCCCAGCGTCAGGGCCGAGTCTGCGGCAGAAATCCTATGGCGCAAAACAACCTCATCGGCCAAGTCAATGCGGTTAAAACTGCCGTCATTTCTGAAAATAAACGGATACTGGGCGGCGGCCGATGCGCAACAAAACGCACCGACTGCTATCATTAACAATTTCTTAATCATACTCATAGCTGCCCGCAAATATACAAAATTTCCCCGACCCCCGCAACCCATCACCCTCCCTTACCCTTAAACCAATAAAACCGACACCGGCAAATGAAGTGGTCTCGGTTGCTTCATTTGCGAGTGTCGGGAAAGGTTTGGATGTAGGATACTATCAGTTCGGGTTAGATTGTTTCCAATTCTCGCTCCATGATGCTACTGAGGGCGGTGAATAAACAATCATATTCATCTACGGTTAAATTATTCTCATCTATATTATTCTCATCTATATAGTAGGATGCTAATTCCATGCCAAACGTACTGGGGTAAACCATAAAGTCCTCAAACATGCCATTCCAATCAGATTTTTCGCAGGAATTGCAATAAATATCTAACATTTCTTCTTTATTCACATACTCATTTACGAAGCGTTTTATTTTTGCTATATTTTCTTTGGAATTAAAGTGTTTATACCATTTTTCCGTACCTTTTATCGAATTGACAATATCTTCTGAGGTGAAACGATACAAGGACGGTTCAATAATAAAATTCAGACCATTAACTCTATATTCATATCGGTTGCTTAATAATATGCAATTTTCACCTGCCGGGATTGCGTATGTATGATCGGCGAATCTTACTACATAATGTCTGTCATCGATATCAAATATTAGATATTGGGCAGTCGAGTTCTTAACTGTTCTAAGAACCACATCTTGTGCTTTGAACCCAAGTTCATTTTGTATAAGTTCTTTAACTTCCTGTATTTNTTCNGGTGAGAAGATTTTAATGNTTTTACNTTNNTTATCNACGNTNATTTNNATATCCGGGNCAGTCATTCTGTGTATTACTTTCCCGATGTATGGCTTTACACCGTTGTTCCAGAGTTTTTGCCATTGGTTTTCGGCGGATTCGGTCAGGGGTATGATGCATTCGGGGTGGACATTGGGTTTTGCCTTTTCGTCTTTTTTTAGAAGCCAATCCATTGAAACGCAAACAACTCCGTTGTCTGACAGCTCTTTCTTCCGTTCCCATTTGTTGATATACCAGTCGTGGGTAACTCCGATCATATCTATCATTTCGTGATGCGAAAGAATAAAGAATCTGAAGTCGGGATTTATAGCGGTGCCGGAAACGTGCACAAAAACCCAGGGGCCTTTAATTTTCGTTTGCCAGTCGCCGCGACGAATATCGCCAATTGTCAATCCCACTGGGAATATCTTTTTGGTTGAAGTCTTGACCTGAATGCCAACTACTTCGCCGGTTTCAGGGTTTTGGCAAAAAATATCTACTCCCTTGAAGTTATTTTTCGTCATGTTTGAAATGCAGGCCTCAAAGCCTTGAAGTGACAGGCGGGATAAAACCTCAAATTCGCCGCAGCTGCCCAATGATTGTTTTGATAATTGATCCATAGAACAAAATTTTTATGATTATTGAAATTATTTCCAGTTATAGTCTTCGCAGCCGAGAATGTCAAGTGCCTGATACTTCCACGTTTCTTGGTCGAAATTAGGCGTGAAACGAGCCATTATAAGCTTTTCTTCCACAGACGGACCGCCGCCACGGCAATCTTGAAAATAGAAGCATCTATTAGCCACGGGCGGGTGAATTTCGTTTTGGTCAAGTTGATAAAAAACTGTGCCTACTCGTTCCCAGCGGCTTACCATATCGGGAGTTATACAGTGGTTGTCAAGAGGAAAGCAATACCGTGCTGAGCGGTCGTCGGTATTTTCGCCGAGGGTGCCGAATGCATGCACGTACGAGTATTTCAGAAAATCTTCGTCGCTTATATTTTTATTATTACCAAGGCCGTCGGTAGCTACGCGCAGTACATCGCCCGTGTAAATCGGGCTATCGTTAGAATCGCAATATGGAGTCTGAACTCCGGCAAATATGACCCTATGACAGAAACCACGATTGGTGCATTCGTCGTCAAAATATGCTTCCACAATGTCTTGATTATGCTCCTCCTGAAATTCTTTATCGCGGGTCCATACATAAAGGTCTGATGGAGTGAGGAAAAAGAAGTCGCCAAATTTTGCATACCCGAATCGGTCATTGTCAATGACATAGCGAATGGTAATTTTTGGCATAGGAACATTTTTAATTCCTGTGCCTATGAGGTATTTATATTTCTTGCAGAGAGTAACAAGGTCATTTTCGTTAATAGCTCCCGGTATTTTCACCGATTCCTTCGGAGTTGGAGGGCATCCGCAGTATGCGTCGATAAATCGCGGAAGAAAAATAATATCACGCCATTCTTCCGGCAGATGCACATTCGGCAGGTCAAAGGCCTCTTCAAATAGTGGCGCAATCTGTTCGTCGTTAAAACCGGCAATGCCACATCCTAAGCGAGTCACAAGAAAGCGATTGTTAGGGTGGGCCTTTGCGTAAGCAATAAAATCGTCGACATACGGCTTTATGTTCTCAACGGAGTCAAACATAGTGGGAATAGCGTAACATTGTCCCGTTGGGCCTACACCTGTTCCCCATTCGGCACCGAACTGTTTGTAGGCAATTCGTGCAGCACCTCCATGGTGTTGTCCTTGTAGGTTACTGCCGAACACAAATATCTCACATTTTGAGAGTTTGGTCACTTTTGGAGGAGTTGTTTTAAAGGCCATGATTATATTTTATAAAGAGTTTTTTTGTTACTTGAGTTAATATATAGAAAATGGGCTGCCACCTGTGTTAACTTGAAAGCATCGCCAAACGCTTGTACATACACACAGATGAACAGCCCATTGATGTATGAGCTATTCAAGCTATGCTTCGATGTACTATCAAAAATTTGGCGATTCTTCAAGTTAGAAGCACTTTCTTTATTCCAAAATGTTGTCACTCTTGACTGTTGCAAAGTTACGAAAAATTATTTACACCGCAAAGTTACGGCCATGGTGTCTCAAAAATCGAGACAGCACGGTTGTTTTTTCGTAAAAATGGTATTAGCGAAGCAGGTCGAGCAGAATGGAGTTGGAGAGAAGCCAGTCGCGCTCGGCAATGCGCAACTGCCCGGGCCTTGAGGCGGGAACGAGCAGGCGGCGGGCAATGGCGAGCTCGGCGGGGGTAAAGGCGCTTTCGGCTATTCCCTCGGCGGTTCGCAGGGCGGTTATCAGCCGGTCGTTGAAGCGGTTATTATCGGTCTCTTCCTCGATTCGGGCAAAGGTTTCGGGGGCGGCGAGATACTCCTTGAGGTTGGCGGGATTTTCGCGACGCACGTGGCCGTCGAACGAGTGTGCCCCGGGGCCAAGACCAAGATAGGGCGTCAGGTTCCAATATGCGGAGTTATGCCGGGCCTCCATGCCGGGACGGGCAAAGTTTGAAATTTCGTAGTGGGCGAAGCCGGCGTCGGAGGCCGCCGTGCAGAGGTGGTCATACATCTGCTCGATCAGCTCGTCAGTTGCCTCGCAGATTTTACCGGAATTGAGTCGCGAGGTAATCAGGGTGCCCTCTTCGTAGGAAAGTATGTAGGCCGACAGATGCTCGGGCTCCCATTCGAGCAGCTGCGAGAGCGAGCGGCGCCAGCTGTCGAGCGACTGGCCCGGCAGGCCGTAAATCAGGTCGAGCGAAATGTTGGTGAAACCGGCGCTGCGCAGGGTGTCGAACGCGCGCCGGGCGGTGGCGGCGTNGTGGCGCCGGCCTATGGCTTTGAGCTCTGAATCGACCAGCGACTGCACCCCCATGCTGACCCGGTTCGCTCCGGCGCGGAGCAGCCCCTCGGCCAGCGCCGGCGTAACGTCGTCGGGGTTAACCTCAACGGTCCGTTCGCCGTCGGCCATTGCNAGGTATGGCGCNAGATAGCATGGGTCAANGGCGCTGGGNGTTCCTCCGCCGATATAAACCGTTTGAAATTCACCGACTTCGCCGCGGCGCGCCTGCAGCTCGCGGTCGATAGCCTGAAAATAGGTCTGCGGGTCAAACAGCCGCAGCGGCCCGGAATAGAAGTCGCAATACGAGCATTTGGCCCGGCAGTACGGAATATGAATATATAGTCCGGCCACGGCTCAATAGCGGCAAAGCTTGGTTTTGAGTTTGCAGTAGCGGCAGTTGGCGTCGTTTTCGGCCATGGGTGCGCGTAGGGCAGGGTCGAAAATCTCGTCGATTAAGCCTGCAAAGTGCTCTCGGAAATCATCGGCGACCTGCGCGTAGTTTTCGAGCGGCTTTTTTGCATAGTCGAGCAGCGGAAAATCGGGCGCGTCCATCTGCTTGATTTTAAAAATCATGGGGCGGATTTCCTCGCGCGGAGTGCCTGTAATCTGATGATAGGCCTCGCAGTAAACCAAAAGCTGGAAAATAGCTTTAGGCAGGTCGTGTCTGCCTACCTCAAACAGCGAGTCGACCGACGAAAACGCCGTCTGGTCGTTGCCGCTCTTATAGTCGATAATGCGGACGATAGATTTGCCGTTTTCCTCAATGCGGTCGATGCGGTCAATAAACATGTTGAAGTTCAGAGTCCGCCCTGGGCCCACTTTCAGCGGAAAGCGATAGTTCTTTTCTGTGGCAACAATGGTCAGCGGGGTTGATTCGCGGCGAAACAGCGAATGCAGTTCGCGGCGGAGGCCGTCGATGTAGAAAATCTCTTCGCCCGAGGTTATCGGCGTATAGATTTTCGGATTTTCCTCACCGTTGTCGAGTTCGGGCTTAACAAAGAGCATGTTAACGTTTACCGCGCGGGTCAGCTCGCGCTCCAGCAGGCCGTCGAAGCCTCCGGCAAGGAGCGAGTCGAGGTCTTGGCGCGTAACGCAGCCGCCTTGAGTTTCAAGGAAATAGTTGTAGACTCGCTCGGCGGTTTGGTGAACCACGTTGCCATGGTCGGCCGCCGAGGTTTCGCGGTCTATGGGGTCGGGGGGCGACAGCCTCAGAATCTTTTCAAGGAAAAATTCCTTGGGGCAGTTGAGATAAGTTTTCAGCGCCGATGCCGACAGGGCCGAATTTTCGATTTCTTCGGGGTTGAGATATGCGTTGAGCCGGTCGAGCAAAAAGGTTTTCGACAGCGAGCCGTCTGATGTGGATTCGGCCGACAGCTCCGGCGGCGCGAAGCCTACAACGCGGCTGCTGACCCTGACTCCGGGGAAGTTGCCATGCAGAAGCTGCGTAAGATAGCGGCTCGGCTGGCCGGTTCTCATGGCTCCGCAGCGGGCGTCGTAGATCAGCGTCAGCGAGCGCGCCCACGACAATATGCGGTAGAAATGATAGGCCGAGTCGGCCTCGGCGTGGTCGCGCGTGGGCAATCCGTAGGCCCTGCGCAGCGACTCGGGAATAAAGGAGCGGCTGCCGTCGGCTCCCGGAAAGTTCGCATCGGTCATGGAGAGCATCACCACGTTTGTATAGCCGAGCGCTCGGGTTTCAAGCACACCCATAACCTGAATGGCTTCAAACGATTCGCCCTCCATCGGCACTGTGGTTTCTATCAGCGAGTGTTCGAGCATGTCGAGCAGTGTGCGNTTGTCGGCCTTGACGCCATATTCGTTTGACCAGGCCGACAGGTTGGCAATCAGTTCCCGAACCCGGTCAAAGGCAACTGTGTCGATGCCCTCTATCATGCCGTTGTCGCTAACATAGTCGAGCAAGGTGTTCATATACTCCGCAACCTCTTGCGCATCAGCATCGGCACCAACCGAGCCGAGCAGCGGGCGCAGGCAGTCGAAATCCGCAGAGAGGTCATCGAGGGTCAGGTTGAAAAGACGGTGGGCGCGCATGTGTGGCACCAAACCCGCCGCGGCTTCGGGAAACGCCCCTTGCACGGCCGGGTGCTTGACCAGCTCGGCAACGTCGTCGTGGAAAAANATGGCTCTTCCGGCCGAATCGTAGCTGACGCGCTGCTGCATTTTTATGAGCTGCGAAATCAGCTGAACCAGAGCCGAGAAGCGCAGCGGATAGCCCATGGTAACGTTTATCCGCTCATATTCTTCGGGAATCGCCGACACGGTAGGCACGAGCATTTCTGCATCGGCAATAACCACTGCCGTTTCATCGCCGCTAAGGAACTTGGCCGCTATCTGCGCCTGGGCGGCGGCGCCCGGAACTGCGATAATCTCTACCGAGTGGGCTGCGGGACGGAGCGGAATCCTGACTTCCGGATTGCAGGTGCTGAAGTCTTTGACGTAGGTTGAAATGAAGCGCCCCGCGGTGTTTGCGCCGCGGTGGTTCATCAGCGCCGGGTCATAGTCCCAGTAAAAATGTGCCATTCCGGCGCGCTGCAACTCGCGGAAAATCGCGTGTTCGGCATGGCTGAGCCGGTTAAAGCCTATGAAAACGTAGAGGCGCGGATTGAACGGAAGCCTGTCGCCGCGCAGCAATCTCTCCGCCACCGCGCGGTAGGCCATGCCCGGATAACATTCGTTTGTCTTGGCAAGAAGTTTGCGGAATTCAACATATAGTTCGCCGAGCATCGCCCAAAGCTGGGTGAATTTCTTGGCCGGTTCGCCTCGGCGCGATATGTGGTTCCAGAAAGGGAGCTCCTTCAGGCGGTCGCGATGCTCGAATGCTGACTGCCAGTAGGGGTCGGCGCGCCAATAGGTTTTTATTAGTTCTTCCTGTTCGGGAGTCAGNTAGAAAGCCTGAATTTCCTTGNAGTCNCCAACGTTGCGAAANAGNTGCACCGGGTCGGCCAGATAGCGGTCAACGTCGTTGAAGTCGCTCAGAATCATTCCGCCCCAGAAGCGGAAGCGGTCAAACGCCTCCGGTTCGAGTCCCATATGCCTGCGCACGTTGCAATACGCCTTATATAATATAAAGAGCAGCCGCTCCTTTGGGGCGATTTTCATTTCGCACCCCTGTTCGACGAGCTGCGCCAGGGTCAGAAACAATGATTTTATGCTCTCCGGCTCAACACCCATATATCCGGCGAGAGTTTGCTGGAAATATGTGCGCGAGCGAACGTTGGGAAACACAAACGTGTAGCTCCTGACCTGTGGGTCGGTGGCATATACGCGGGCTATGGAATTCAGAAATTCGTGCATATCAGGCCTTAAGGAGCATAATAACCTTTATGGCAAGGTCAAAGAGAACAATTTTGGCGCCCACGTTGCCGCGGATGTCGGTTTCGGCATCGTTGAGCTCCTTGATGAGGCCTTCGACGTTGCGCTCGTTGATAAAGGGAAAGAATCGCGAGCTGAACTGGCTTTCGGCAGCCGTAAGGTAGTTCAGTTCCGGCACCCTCAGGTTCATGATAAAGTTCTCGCGAACCATGCGCTGGCAGTAGTCGAGAAAGCGGCAGATATTGTCGCGGCCCATGGCGGCAACGGTTTCGCTCCAGGTTTTCAGGTCGGCGATGCGGCGCTGATAGGCCAGGCGCATCAGCTGCATGAACAGGTCGAGGTTTTTGGTTGAAATGGCACTGCCCAGCGAGTCGCGCGCGGCAATGACGTTGCCCTCGGCAACATGCGCGGCAGCCATGGCGTCGGCGGGGTTCATGCCCCGGCCAATCACTTCGGCCACTTCGGCGTCGCTCAGCCGCCGCAGCTCTATGCGCTGGCAGCGGGAGTAGATAGTGGGCAGAATGTCGGCCGGCGAATTGCTCACCATAATGAACATCGACCCCGGTTCGGGCTCTTCGATGAGCTTGAGCAGCGAGTTGGCCGTGGCCTCGTTCATGCGTTCGGGCAGCCACACAAAAGCGATGTTGAGGTCGCCGGAACGTGCGGCCATCGACAGCTTGCGGCGGAGCACGTCGGCTTCGTCAACGTAGATTACCGGCTGACCGTTGGGTTTGCCCAACATTTCGGGCCAGCGGCGAAAATCCATCCAGGGGTCTTGCTCAAGCATTTCGCGCCATTGCGACGAGTAGTCTTCACACAAGGTTATGCCCGTACCTTTTTTGAGGATAGGGAAGGCGAAATGCAGGTCGGCGTGGTTGAGCGACTGATGCTGGCGACACGACGGGCACTCGCCGCAACTGTCGGCATCGGTTGCCGAGCGGCCTGTGCAATGTATATACTGTGCGAGAGCCCGCGCCAACATTACCTCACCCGAACCGACGGGGCCGGAAATCAACAGCGCATGGGGCAGGCGACCCTGTTGAACCATTTCTACAAGCCGCCGCTTGGCGTCGGCGTGGCCCGGAACTTCGCTGAATTTCATAGCAGGGCTAATATGGTTTGAAAAAAGGTTGCGATAAACATGAGAACGGAGGTGAGGGCAAGCAGCCTGGTGCATTGCGGGCCGCTGAGGCCGCCGCGCCACATAACGTAGCCGCCAACCATGCCGAGCACCATCGGAATTACCGGCAGCAGGCCCCAGCTCATGCCGCCGCCAAGCCATAGGCCCAGGCCGGCAAACTGGCCGAGTGCGCAGTAGAGCAGGGCAGATCCCTGAGGGCCGATAACGGTCGAAACGGTTCGTTTGCCGCTCCGGCGGTCAGGTTCAATGTCGCGATAGTTATTGATGAGCAATACCATAGCGCCCCAAAATCCTATGGCGGCGCCGAGTATAAAGGCCCTCGGCGGGAGGTTGAGCGAAATCAGGTAGATGGTAAGAACCACCGGCGCGAGGCCGTAGAGCAAAATAACGGCCACTTCGCCCAGGCAATGGCGCGAAAAAGGGTAGGGGCCCGCCGAATAGCCTATGGCGCAGAGGGCAATGATGATGCCGAAAGGCAGCATTGCCCACCCGCCGCGCAAAATGGTAAACAACCCGATGAGGCAGGCGGCGGAGAGCACTCCGAAAGTGGCCCGGAGCATTGACTTGGGGGCGATTACGCCGTTGGCCACTCCGCGCTGGGGGCCGCGGCGGCTGTCG
>WFLX010312171.1_pt1 | contig 25482 bp, 23 predicted proteins | sample 4967041 | NCBI WGS metagenome assembly WFLX01 (sample SAMN12857096, study PRJNA449069) | gut metagenome | isolation source: stool from male and female vole | host: Microtus ochrogaster | place: USA:Florida | collected 2017
GAGCAGGAATTTGGAAAACAGATTTTTGCGCAGATTGATCAGCACAGGACTTCGGAAAATTCAGACAGCTTGAGATTGCATTCGGAAGAATCCGCATATAAAATGCAGTACAGAAAGCTGATGGCAAAGAATACCCGTGATGAGGAAGCGCTGTACCAAGGGAAGCCCTGACGCACCCAAGTGGTTGCCATAGAGCAGATCACCAGGGCGAGCCACATCTGCCATGTGCTACCGAGGAATGTCGGGAAGGCGCAACCAACAAGCACACCGTTGAAACCCCAGAGGCCGTCCTCGCCGTCGGCCACGGTGCCGGGGATGATATAACCGGCCAGCGTCGATGCAACCACACCGACCACTGCACCCCATGCCACAGTCGGCATATGGGCTTCATAGGCACCCCAGAAGATGCCGAGCATAAAGAACAGGCCGGTCCAGGCGCTGTTCTGGAACATTACTTGGCCCACTCCTCGGAATAGGCTCCGGATGGTGATGTTGAATTTGGACGGCGCCGGGGCAGCCGCAGTGTTGGTGGTTGTTGCCATTAGTTTTTGGGTTTAGAGTTAATAATTTGAGTTTCGCAGGCTCAACTCAAAGGTTAGAAGGTTAAGGGTTAGAGGGTTAGGAGATTATTCAAGGTCAGCGCCAGGGGAATTCGTCGGGAACGGGCACGCCTTTGATGGCCATGCGCACCTTGCTGACGAACTCGCGGACTACCTTCTTCACGGGCCCCGGCTCCATGCCCAGCACCTTGAAAAGGAGACCGGCATCACCGGGAAGGTGTGTCACGCCGGCGGCCAACTTGGCCTTGCGGTCGAAGAAGGCCTCGGTGACCTTATATATTTCCCCGGCTTTGTCCGGCGGAGTCATCACAATCACGTTTGCGAACACGTCGAAGCTGCCCATGATGCCAAGGTCGCGGACGCGCATGCGGTTGGGGTCGATGATGAATTTTTCGCGGAACAGCTCGCTGATGAATTTTTCGCGGAACAGCTCGCGTCCGTCGCGACGGTGGCCGTGGGAGCACACCGAGAGGANGTCGTACTTGNACAATTCTNCGCCGNTGTAGTGCTTACGTCCGGGCATATAAATTTCGGAGTAAACCACCGTGGCAGTCGGGTCGACGGTCATGGTCGTGTCGCAGATGAAGCGTGTGTGAGCTTGCGGGATAATGGGCTCGGGGAGGTATTCGAGGTATGCGCCCTCCTCAAGGACAATGCTCTGCGTCATGCCCGAGTGGTTGTATATCATACCGGCGAGCTTGGTGGCAGCGCCGGTAGATATGAAGGCCATGGCATCCTTGCCCACGCGGAAATTCTGCACATAGCGGTCGCCGTCGACGTTCGGGCCTCCGGAAGAGAGGATGTAAACGCAAGGCAGCCCGGGGAGCTCCTCGTCGAAGTAGAGTTCCTGCTGAACGATGAGCGGGGCGCGGCGGTCGAGCTCACGGAGAATCGACTTCCCGTCGGCGTCCAGTTCGAAGCCGAGGTTAAGGTAGCCGTGCTTGCCGGGAGCGCCGACGTACATCGCCTTGGGNTCGGTCAGGTANGGCGCCATTTCGCGTGCCTTGGAGAAATCGACCTTCGGCGAGTCGGAATATATGCGGTCAGAAGATGCCATAGGGGATTTTCGGAGTTAGTTTGCCTTGTCGAACAGGGCCATTTTGTAGATNAGGTCAATGAGTTCTTCCANGCCTTCGCCGGTCATGGAGTTGGTGAACACAAAGGGCTTTCCGGGACGCATGAGCCGGCTGTCGTGGTCCATCACTTCCAACGATGCGCCAACGTAGGGTGCAAGGTCGGTTTTGTTGATGACCAGGATGTCGCTGTGNGAGATGCCNGGGCCGTCCTTNCGCGGAATCTTGTCGCCGGCGGCAACGTCGATGACGTAGATGAAGAAATCCACCAAGGCGGGGCTGAAGGTGAGGGTGAGGTTGTCGCCTCCGGACTCGATGAAGACGATGTCGGCGTCGGGGAACTTGGCTTCCATCTCCTCCACAGCGGCAATATTCATCGACGGNTCTTCGCGGACAGCCGTATGNGGGCATGCGCCGGTTTCGACGCCGATGATGCGGTCCTCGGCCAGGACGCCCTTGAGGATTTTGCGCACGTGCTTGGCGTCCTCGGTGGTGACGATGTCGTTGGTGATGATCAGCACCTTGAGGCCGCGCTCCAGCAGCCGGGGCGTAATAGCTTCTATAAGGGATGTCTTTCCGGAACCTACGGGTCCGCCGACACCTATTCTACAAGTACTCATAATCAAATTTATTTGAGCTTCGCAGGCTCAGCTCAAGGTTAAAAGGTTAAGGGTTAAGAGGTTATTTTGCTTCGTTGGCCTTGCAAAAGCTGAGTTATGACATAAACATTCGCATATTTCCCTTCTCATGGAGGGAGGCCAGGATGTCCATTTCGGGTACAAAGCAGTGCATCTCGTCCAGAGTCATCTGCCGCGCTTCGTCGTAGAGGGCCGGGATGTCCTCGCTGAGGCGGTAGAGGATTTCCTGAGTGTCGTAGTGCGACACACGGACAGTTCGCAACGCGGCACCGAGAATCATGTTGATTACGCCGTACTGATGCGAGGCGTAAAGGTCCTCCTCGGTGAGGCCGGCAGCGGCGAAGGCAATGCCCTGGGCCACGGGAAAAGTGCCCGGCGTGGCGCCCGAGTTGATGTCGGCCAGCCAGCGGCTCATGATGTCGTTGGGGAACATGCGCACGCCCAACTCAGCCAGTTTCTTACCCATACGCTGGAGCATCAGGCGCGCTTCGTCGTTCATTTTCAGGCGCATGAGCTTGCGGTCGGCCTCGCAGATGCGGTCATAGTCGCCGGCAGCGGCGGCACGGAATGTCTGAAGGGCCGCAACGCCGTCGGTATATGCCGCCTGGAGTGCTGCCGAGCGGCAGTACTGCTCCAAGGTGTCGGCGTCGGTGATGAGGTTCTCATAGGAACCAGTTTCGAGGCCGTTGGAGAAGGAGAAGGTGCCCACCGGGAAGGTGGCGTCGCTGAATTGCACCAGGCGGGCCAGTTGGACGATTCGTTGATCCATTTATGTTTGAGCGTAGCTCAAAGTTTAGGGGGTTAGGGGTTAATGTTTATTTTTTCGGNATTAATCNNGATTNANCNNGATTNANCNTGATTAATCTCGATTTGGGGTTGGTTGGGGCTCCGAGTTAATGCTCGTGGTCGTGGCTGTGGGTGGTGCCGTCGGAGTGGGTGTGCTCGTGGCTGTGGGTGTGATGGTGGTCGTGCCCCTCGTGCTCATGGGTATGCTCATGGGTGTGCTCGTGGCCCTCATGACTGTGTTCATGGCAGTGATGGTGGGGGTGAGCGTCGTCGTGGATATGGCCATGGACGTGCTCGTGGCTATGACTCTCCTGCCCTGCTCCGCCAAAGAGACGGCGCACCTCGTGGGGTGCCAAGTAGGGAATCACGGAGGTTCCTTCTTGGAATTCGAAGGTGATGTCTTCAATGTGATGCGTTTCGAGTACGCTCAGCATTACTTTTTTGTCGACTGTCAGCGGCACGTAAACGGTGGTACCTTTCACCACAGCGGGCCAGTGCTGGTTGCCGATGGCGTGGCCGAGTTCGACGGAGATGCGGATAATATCCTGCGGAGCCTTGGCGGCGAGTTTGCTCATGTCGATTACCAGCACGGGACTCAAGGCCAGGCGCAGAACCACTGCGCGACCCTCCTCGGGGTTGAAGTAAACGATGTCGCCGTCGGCGATTTGTGAATGTCGAGCAAGCGCTACGGGGTAGTCGACGCCGTCGTCGCCCTTGCCCAAAAAGCGGCTCTTCTGTGCGGTCCACTGGTCAAGGAAAATGGACACAACGTCCANCCCNTCGAGCTTCGTGGCCCATTCGGGGGTGTGGGTATTGCCCAGGACTTCGGTAAATACTTCCATTCGGGAAAATATAGTTATCGAGTAGTGTATTTGAGAAAAATTGCAAGGGCGCGGGTGCCGGTCGGGCATCCGCGCCCAGGGATATCTATTTATACAGGCAATTCAAGGAATCGGGTCAAGCTCAAGATTATCATCATATAAGAATTTAATCTCATAATCTAATACTCATATAATCTTATAATCTTATAATCCTATAAATCCAACTTTGCCTGCAAAAGTTGACAATTAGCTGAACCAGTAGAGCTGCGACATGGGCAGAACCTTGGCCGGAGCTACGGTTGCGAGCACGCCGTCGACGTAGGTGTTGAACGTTTCGGGATCCACTTCGATGTGCGGCAGGGCGGTGTTGCGAACCATGTCGTACTTGCTGATCTGACGTGTTCCGTGAACGGCATAAACGTCGCTCTTGAGGTGGAGGTANTCCTTGATACCGGCTTCGGCAGCGGCCTGGCTGGTGAAGGTGACGCGGGTCTTGGCCAGTTCTTCGCCGAATGCACCGAACATGGGTCGCATTTCAACCGGCTGGGGAGTAGGAAGCGAAGCGTTGGGGTCGCCCATGGCTGCCCAGTTGATGAGGCCGCCCTTGATGACGATTTTGGGCTTCACGCCGAAGAAGGCAGGTTCCCAGATAACGAGGTCGGCCATCTTGCCAACTTCCAGCGAACCGAGGATGTCGCTGATACCATAAGTGATGGCGGGGTTGATGGTAATCTGGGCNAGATAGCGGAGCACGCGGAAGTTGTCGTTGCTGTCGGAGTCTTCTTTCAGCTTACCGCGCTGGCTCTTCATGTAGGAAGCCATCTGGAAGGTACGCATGAACGATTCGCCTACACGACCCATAGCCTGGGAGTCGGAGGATACCATCGAGATGATACCGAGGTCATGGAAAACGTTCTCAGCGGCCTGAGTTTCGGGGCGTACACGGCTTTCGGCGAAGGCAACGTCGGAGGGAACTTTCGGGTTGAGGTTGTGGCAAACCATAATCATATCGAAGAGCTCGGCCTCGGAGTTGATACCGTAGGGCAGCGTGGGGTTGGTGGAGGACGGCAGTACGTTGGCCATCGAGGCAACCTTCAGCAGGTCAGGTGCGTGACCACCACCGGCACCTTCGGTGTGGTATGTGTGGATTGCGCGACCGTCGATAGCGGCGATGGTATCTTCAACATAACCGCCCTCGTTAAGGGTATCGGTGTGGATACATACCTGTACGTCGAGGTCGTCGGCGGAGCTCATGCAGGCACGGATTGCGGCGGGAGTTGAACCCCAGTCCTCGTGGATCTTGTAGCCCATGGCGCCGGCGTGAATCTGCGGGTCGAGGGTAGCGCGGACGGAGGTGTTACCCTTTGCCAGGAAGCCCATGTTGATAGGCAGACCCTCGGCAGCACGCATCATCTGGTGGATGTTCCACTTACCGGCGGTGATGGTAGTACCGTTGGTACCGTCGGTCGGGCCGATGCCACCGCCGATGAGGGTGGTGATACCGTTGGAGAGGCAGTTGTAGGCCTGCTGGGGAGAGATGAAGTGCACGTGGCCGTCGATACCGGCTGCAGTTACAATCATATGCTCGCCGGAGATGGCGTCGGTGGAAGGACCTGTGCAGAGGGTAGGAGTAACCCCGGCCATGATGTTGGGATTACCGGCCTTACCGATGCCTGCAATCTTGCCGTCCTTGATACCGATGTCGGCTTTGATTACACCCAGGATGGGGTCCAGGATGGTTGCGTTGGTGATAACCAGGNCGAGCGAANCGCCTTCGCTGGTAACGGTGNTGGNNGTGCCCATACCGTCGCGGATGGTCTTTCCGCCACCATAAACTACCTCATCGCCATAAACGCGGAGGTCCTTTTCGATCTCTACATAGAGGTCGGTGTTTGCCAGTCGGATCTTATCCCCTACGGTGGGGCCGAAAAGCATATTATTTTCTTGTCTGGATATTACAGCCATGATGCGTTATTTCTTTGAGGTTTGGTTTTGGGTGTATTCTGCCTCCTCCTGGGCTTCGGTTTCATGCNTGAAACNGCGGCCGTCCATGCGNCNGAGAGCGCGCATGTAGTTGGGATAGTAGGTAGGAGTATCTTCCAGGCCTGCGTAGCCGTCGACGAGGTTATTGAAGCCGATGACACGCTGCTTGCCGGCATACTGAACGATTTCCACTTCCTTCTCTTCGCCGGGTTCGAAACGGATGGCGGTGGTAGCGGGGATGTTCAGGTGGTANCCGAAAGCTTCGGGGCNGTCGAATNCCATGTAGCGGTTCACTTCGAAGAAATGGAAGTGAGAACCGATCTGGATGGGACGGTCGCCGGTGTTGCGTACCACCAGCTTCTTGGTGCGACGGTCCACATTATAATTAAGGTTGCCCTCAGCAACGATTACACCGCCCACGGGAACATATTCAGCGGGGGTGAAGCCGGGGGTATTGGGATAGCAAATGTCGGGCTGGCCGGGGAAAACGCCCACGGGAGTTGTGTAGCCATCCATCTGCGGAGTTGCTTGAGTCTTGGGGTCGGCGGCGGACTGAGCCTGGGCGCCGGTGTTGTCGGTTGCGCTCATAGTCAAATGGATTTAGAGTTACTTAATGGGTTGATGGATGCTGACAAGGCGCGAACCATCGGTGAACACAGCTTCCACCTGGAGCAGGTTGATCATGTCGGCTACGCCATCCATTACGTCGGCCTTGGTCAGGACGTTGGCGGCGTCGTGCATCACTTCTTCTACTGTTTTGCCTTCACGGGCTTCTTCGAGAGCACATGACGTAACATATGCTACGGTTTCGGGGTAGTTCAACTTGAGGCCTTTTTTCAGACGACGCTCAGCGATCATTCCCAGGGTTAAGAGGCGGAGTTTGTCAAGCTCCTTGGGCGTTAGATGCATACTAATGCGTTTTTAAGATTAATAATTCGGGCTGTGCCCTTAGTTAGTTAACAATTCAGTTCTCACTTTGTTCACCAATACCGCGTCTAATAATTATGCATTATGCATTGAGCATTATGAATTATACAACCTCCTTAACTTCGTCTACGCCATCGATTTTGGAAATATGGCGGATGATTGACTCAAGCTCGTCGGCTGAGTGGACAGAGAAGGAAATGGTGCACGTCACGATTGAGTCGGTCGTGGCGGTGTTGAAGCTATTGATGGTGAGTTTTAGTTCTTCGGTTATACACTCCACCAGGTCTATGAACAGATGGTAGCGGTCCACAGCCGTTACTACGATGGTGACCGGGTAGAGCGTATGGTCGGCCTTGAAATCGACCGACACGATGTCGTCCCCGCGTTCGGATGCGAGTTTTATCACTATGGGGCAGTCGCGCTTGTGGACGGTGATTTCCCCGTCGGCGTCGCGGAAGCCGATAAGGTCCTCTCCGGGGATGGGTTTGCAATGCCCGCAGCGGTGGAACCGGGGCTTGGGACGATTGTCCAGGTAGCGGCGGATAGCGTTTCGGGCCTTGTAGGTCACCACGTGCTCCAGCCAATCTTCGGTGGGATGGCACTCGGGGTCCGTGAAAACTTCCACCACGTCGCCGCGCCGCAGGGGAGCCTTGATGGAGGAAAGGAAGTTGTTCACACGCGCATATTTGGCATGCTCGCCCAATTTGGAATCCACTTCATAGGCGAAGTCAAGAATCGTTGCCTTCTGGGGGAGGAGAATGGAGCGTCCTTCGGGCGTAAAGGTCTGAATATCATCGTTGTAGAACGATGTTACTACGTTTTCGATGAAATTGGTGCCGTCGGCGTGGTGCATGGCGATGTCCCGCAGTATCTGGCGGAACTTCTCAATCCAGCGGCGGATATTATCCTCGGAGCGGTCGGCCATGCACCCCAGCTGAGAATCGCGGATCATGCGTTCGCTGCTGATGTGTACCTCCTGCCAGCGGCCGAAGTCGGCCAGCAGCTTCACGTGGAAGCTCTGGTAGCCGTTCTCCTTGGGGGAGTCAATATAATTGGTGATACCGCCGGGCTTCTCCTTGAAGTGGTCGGTAAGGACGGCGTAGATTTTCAAGGCCATCTCCTTCTCGCTCATGCCGCGTGGGTTGGGGAAGACGATGTCGGTGAAGTGGCGGTACTTGAGGTGGTTGAAGTCGTCGCCGTACTTATGCATCTTGCGCCATACTGAGTAGGGACTGCGGTAAACGATGAACACCTTGGCTTCGATGCCTGCGCGGGTGAGCACTTCACTTATCTCGTCGCAGAAGCGCTGGAGGCGTTCGCTCTGGGCCTCGCGGTCGCGCTCGATGTTTGTGGCAAGTTCCTGATATTCGTTTGGGCAGCGGAACCGGAAGCTCAGGTTCTCGAGTTCGATTTTAACATTGTAGAGTCCGAGGCGGTTGGCGAGCGGAGCGTAGAAATAGTCGGTCTCGCCGGCAATCTTCATCTGCTTGTCGGGGCGCATGCTCGAGAGGGTGCGCATGTTGTGGAGGCGGTCGGAGAGCTTGATCAGCAAGGGCCGCACGTCGTTCTCGAGCGAATTGAGCATGTGGCGGTAGTTGTCCACCTGGCGGCTGTGCTCATAGGTGGTCTTGGTGCGCTTGGTGACGGTATCCACCAAAAATGCTACATCCTTTCCGAAAATCCGCTCCACATCCTCGATGGTATAGTCGGTGTCCTCCACCACATCGTGCAGGAAGGCTGCGATGACCGAGTTTACATCCATTTCCAACTCCACTGCGGCGATGGTAGCCACGGCGATCGGGTGGAGGATGTAGGGTTCGCCCGTCTTTCGCTTTTGGGTGGCGTGGGCGTGGCGGGCGAGTTCGAAGGCGTGGCGCAGGCGGTGCATATCCTCGCGCGTGGTGCGCGGGACCATCGCCTCGAAAACTTTCTCGGCCCTCTCCTTAATTATATGGTCATAATCGGGTGTAGGATTAGTACAGTCTTCCATGGATTCCGGTTTTACTCCGCAAATATAACCATAAAATCTGAAACTTCCAAACGAACACCAAAAATTTCTTAAATTGACCAACGCGCTATGGAGTGCATTCTTCTTTTGGAGATTAAACATGATTAATCAAGATAAATCGAGATTAATCCCGAAATTAATCTGAATTAATCTGACTACGGCGGCCGAGGCCCAAGTTATTGCGCAATCAGAAATTTTTCCGTAACTTTGCGAGTTAAAATGTTGGCACCGATGCTGGAATTCCTCAAAAACATATTGCAACTGATCCTGTCGCCCGGAAACGGCTGGGAAGACCTGAGCCATTCGAAAACGGAGCCGGAAACGATGCTCTCCAAAGGCCTCTACCCTCTGCTTGGGGTAATGGCTCTGACGCAGTTNCTCACCCTGCTCTACCACCCCGAGCAGGCGAGCTTCGGGCGTGTNCTTACCGGCGCACTGGCAGNCCTGGGGGCTTATTTCGTGACTATCTTCATCGGAAAACTCATTTTCGAGCTCACGCTGCCGGNCCTCACGGCCAAATTCAGCAGCCGCCGGAGTTTCACGGTCGTAGTGTTCGGCGTGGCGTTGATGGCCGTTATACAAATCATCATCAACTGCCTGCCGTGGAAATCGGTGGTGCTTTCTCTGTTGCCGCTCTACGCCGTGCTGGTGCTCTACCGCGCTCACCAGTACCTGGGCGTGAAGCAGGGTGCAGAACTGCGCTACCTCGGCATCGCAGCCCTGGCCCTCGTGGTGGTGCCCATAGTGATTACATCTGTCCTCTCTTTACTTTATCCAGGCAAATGAAACAGAACTCTTCTTCAAAAGAAATCAACATAAAGAACCGGCGTGCGCGCTTCGACTACGAAATCANCGAGNATTNCGTGGCCGGACTGGTTCTGACCGGCACCGAAATCAAATCCATCCNNGCCGGCCANNCATCCCTGGTGGATACTTTTTGCTACGTGTCGGCCGCCGGGGAGGTGTGGGTCAAGAACATGAACATCACCGAGTACTTCTACGGCTCCTACAACAACCACCAGGCGCGGCGCGACCGCAAGCTACTACTGAACAAGAAAGAGATAACCAAAATTATAAAGGCTACCAAGGACAACGGCTACACCATCGTGCCCCTGCGCCTGTTCATCAACGAGCGAGGTCTGGCCAAACTCGTCATCGGCATAGCCCGAGGCAAAAAAGAATTTGACAAACGCCAGAGCATCAAGGAGCGCGAAGACAAGCGCAACCTCGCCCGCATGATGCACAAATAGCCTGAAACCTCCAACCTAAAACCTGACCCTTGATTTACCCTTCAAACTTTGAAGAAAAAATAGGCTTCGACGCCGTGCGGGCCCACATCGCCTCGCTATGCACCTCTCCTCTCGGGGTGACGCGATGTGAATCCATGGCATTCAGCGACTCCTACACCGACGTGCGCTCACGACTTGAGGCCGTGGCTGAAATGGTGGCGATACTCGCCTCGGACACAGCCTTCCCCATAGCCAACATCCACGATAAACGCAAGTTGCTCAACAGCCTGCGCGCCTCGGGCAGCTTTGCCCACGAGAGCGAACTTCCCGGTCTGCGGGCCTCGTTGGGAACTATGGCCGACATAGCAACCTTCTTCCTCAAACAACGCCACGACGAAGGCCCGGGGCCCTACCCCGTTCTGGACGACATCGCATCCGGCCTCACCGCCTTCCCCGCAATCACGACTGCCATCGACCGCATCATCGACCGCCACGGCGAAGTCAAGGACAACGCCTCGCCCGAGCTGGCCGACATCCGCCGCTCGATGGCCGCAACGGCCGGCAGCATCCAATCGGCCATGAGGCGCGTCATCGCCAATGCCGTGCGTGAGGGCTACCTCGAAGCCGACGTCACCCCGTCGGTGCGCGACGGCCGACTGGTCATCCCCGTGGCTCCGATGTACAAGCGCAAAATTTCCGGCATCGTCCACGACGAATCTGCTTCGGGTAAAACCTACTTCATAGAGCCCACGGAAGTGGTTGAAGCCAACAACCGCCTGCGAGAACTAAGCATCGACGAGCGCCGCGAAATCACCCGAATCCTCATTGCCCTGGCCGACATCATCCGCCCCGAAATCGACAACCTCCTCGAAGGATTCGACCTCCTGGGACTCTTCGACTTCATTTACGCCAAGGCAAAATATGCAGCGGCCACCGGCGCCACCATGCCCCACCTCGGAGCCGAGCCGGAAATCGAGTGGTACCATGCCACACACCCCGTACTGGCCCGGTCCCTGGCCCGCCAGAATAAGGAGATTGTTCCGCTGGACATCACCCTTACCCCCGACAAACGCATACTCATCATCTCCGGTCCTAACGCCGGGGGTAAGTCGGTCACACTCAAAACAGTAGCCATCGTTCAGTACATGATGCAGTGCGGCGTGCTGCCCACCTTATACGACAACTCGCACATGGGCATCATGGAGAGCATTTTCATCGACATCGGCGACGACCAATCCATCGAGGACGACCTCAGCACCTACTCCTCCCACCTACGCAACATGAAGTTCTTCCTCACCCGCGGCAACGACCGCACACTCATCCTAATAGACGAATTCGGAGGAGGCACTGAGCCGCAGATAGGTGGCGCTATCGCACAGGCAATGCTGAGGCAGTTCAACGACAAGCATATGTGGGGCGTCATCACCACACACTATCACAACCTGAAGCAATTTGCCGAGGAAACGCCGGGGCTGGTCAATGGCTCGATGCTCTACGACCGCCACCTGATGCAGCCCATGTTCAAGCTCGCCATCGGGCAGCCGGGCAGTTCGTTCGCCATCGAAATTGCGCGCAAAACGGGTATTCCCGACGCAATAATCGACGACGCCAAGGAGATTGTCGGCAGCGACTATGTGAATATGGACCGGTATCTGCTCGACATTGCGCGCGACCGTCGCTACTGGGAAAACAAACGAACGGCTATCCGCCAACGCGAGAAGAAACTCGAGGAGCTGGTGGCTCGCTATGAGCAGGATGTTGAGGAACTCCGGGGCAAACGTCGCGAAATCATTTCCGACGCACGCGAGGAGGCCCGCAAGATTCTCGACGGCAGCAATGCGGCCATCGAACGCACCATCCGCGACATCCGTAACGCCCAGGCCGACAAGGAGAAAACCCGCGAGGCCCGTCGCAAACTCGACGCTGAGCGTCAGCAACTCCGAGCCGAGCACGCCGAGAGCGGCGAAATCGACGCCCTACCCCGCCCTGCGCGGAAACCCAAGGCACCCAAGCCAAAGATTGAGAAAAAGCGCGAGGAACTCGCCGTGGGCGACAGTGTAGTTCTCGAAGGTGGCGGCGGAACCGTCGGCAAAATCCTGGAAATCAGCGGCAAAAACGCCACCGTGGCCTTCGGGCAGATAAAGACCACCGTGAAGCTCGACCGCCTCAAGGCCACCATACGCCAACCGGCCTCAGGTGCATCCGAGAAGCCCACCCTCATTTCCACGACCACCTCCGAGCAGAGCCGTCAGCGGCAGCTCGACTTCAGCCAGCAGCTCGATGTGCGCGGAATGCGTGCCGACGAGGCGGTTCAGGCCGTTACCTACTACCTCGACGACGCCGTGCAGTTCAACAGCTCGCGCGTACGGATCCTCCATGGCACAGGCACCGGCGCACTGCGCCATTACATCCGCCAGTACCTCCAGACCCACCCCGCCGTCCGAGCTTTCCACGATGAGGATGTGCGCTTCGGAGGTCCGGGCATCACCGTTGTCGAATTCTAAAGCCCCTTAAACATTAAACTTTAAAAATTAAAATAGATAGTAATGGTGCATATAATTATGAATTATGCATTATTAATTATGAATTAAAAAAATGCTTCGAAGCCTGTTCTTCACATTCTTCAAAATCGGCGCCTTCACATTCGGAGGAGGTTGGGCGATGATTTCGATTATCGAGCGCGAAATCGTCGATAAACACGAGTGGCTGGAACGCAATGAGTTCCTGGACCTCCTGGCTGTGGCGCAGTCGCTCCCGGGGATTCTGGCGGTAAACATATCCGTGGTGGTCGGCGACAAGATTCGCGACCTCAAGGGCAGCGTCGTTGCCGCCCTCGGAACCATCCTCCCCTCGTTTCTTATCATCCTGGCCATAGCTATGTTCCTCACCCNCGAAACNATCACCACCAACCCGACNCTGACAGCCATCTTCAAGGGTATCCGNCCTGTGGNTGTGGGCCTGATTATCGCTCCGGTGTTCACCTCGGCCAAGAGTGCCGGCATCGGTTGGCGTATGGCATGGATTCCGGCCATCGTGGCCCTGCTGATCTGGAGCAAGTGGCCCGTGATTTCAAACCCGATACTCTTCATCGTTGTCGGCGGACTGATTGGCTATCTTCTCACCCGACGCGCCCATAACCAACTGAAAATGAGAAAGGAGGGCGACCAATGATCTACCTGAAGCTAATCTGGAGTTACCTCAAAATCGGATTTTTCGGCTTCGGTGGCGGCTACGCCATGCTTGCGCTGATTGAGAACGAAATTGTCACCCCCGGCTGGATTACGGAGCGCATGTTCACCGACATCATCGCCATCTCGCAGATGACCCCGGGGCCAATCGGCATCAACTCCGCGACCTATATAGGCTATGTGGCCCCGGCCGAGAGCGACCCCTCACTCTCGTCGCCGCTGTGGGGCATTCTGGGCTCGATTATCTGCACGCTGGTGGTCATCCTGCCATCGTTCGTGCTGGTGCGGTATGCCGGCCATTACATCGCCAAACACCGCGAAAGCGCCGTCATCAAGGGCATCTTTGCCGGACTTCGCCCCGTTGTCATCGGCCTCATCGCCTCGGCGGCTTTAATTCTTATGAACGGCGCCAACTTCGGCACCACCACCCAGGACGTAGTCAAGAGCGTCATCCTCGCGGTTGCGGCTACATGTCTGTCGCTGTTCACCAAAGTTCATCCCATCCTTATTATTATAGGTGCCGGTGTGGCCGGCTTTTTCCTCTTCTGACCATGACCTATCAGGACTGTCTCGACTTCCTCTTCGTCCAAACGCCGATGTTTCAGAACCTCGGCGCAGGTGCATATAAGCCCGGCCTGGGCACCACCGAAGCCCTCGCTGAAGCCTTCGGCAACCCCCACCGGCGCCTGCGATGCATCCACATCGCCGGCACCAACGGCAAGGGTTCCACGGCCCACACCCTCGCCGCCGTTCTCCAGTCGGCAGGCTACCGTACGGGGCTGTTCACGTCGCCCCACCTGATTGACTTCCGCGAGCGAATCCGCGTCGACGGTGAGGAGGTCCCCGAACAGTTCGTGGTGGAAATTATGGAGAAATTTCTTTCCGACGATGCTCTCAAGGCTCTGCATCCCACTTTTTTCGAGCTCACCACAGTGATGGCTTTCGCCTGGTTCGAGCGTTCCGGGGTGGACGTTGCCGTGGTGGAGGTTGGACTCGGCGGACGTCTTGACAGCACCAACATAATTACCCCAGAGCTGAGCATCATCACCAATATCTCTCTTGACCACACGGCGCTGCTGGGCAACACCGAAGCTGAGATTGCCCGCGAAAAAGCCGGAATCATCAAGGCAGGCGTCCCGGTGGTCATCGGCGAGGCTTACGGGGATGTGATGGAGATTTTCGACGCCATAGCCGCCGAGCGAGGAGCGGAAATCTACTTCGCCCAGGAGAACCGCCTCTTCGACTGCGCCGTCTTCGCCAAGGACTATATCGACTACTTCGGCACCCCCTGGGGCACCATCCGCGGGGAACTCACCGGCACTTACCAACCGTTGAACGCTTCCACGGTGTTCAATGCCGTTCGCCTGCTCAAGGGGCGCTTCGGACGTATCGACTCCGAGGCTGTGCGCAATGGCTTTGCCCACGTTCAGGAACTCACGGGGCTGTGGGGGCGGTGGATGGAAATACGGAAGGAGCCCCGCGTGGTGTGCGACACGGGCCATAACGTCGGTGGGTGGCAGCACCTTGGGCCTACGCTGAGCGCCATCGAGCCGCTGTCGATGGTCGTTGGTTTTGTGGAGGATAAGGACCTGGAGGGTATTCTGAAATACATGCCCCGCCACGGGCGCTACTACTTCTGCTGCCCGAGCGTGAAGCGTGGGCGTCCNGCCGAATCCACCGCAGCCCTCTTTGCCGCTCANGGCCTNGTAGGCACGCCCTACTCCACCGTGGCCGAAGCCTACGCAGCCGCCCTCAACGACGCAACCCCCGCCACCACCATCTTCGTCGGCGGCAGCACCTTCGTCGTCGCCGACCTCCTTGCCTCCCTCAATTAGCGTTAGTGCGTACATCGCTGAATACCAATGTTGTAAGGAGGCCTGTTCGGGATGTTCTAAAGGGCGTACGAGGGTCGCAACGAATTGGAGGGGAGGTCTCCAGACCTCCCGTTGCCACAAAAGGGAGACGTGGACGTCTCCCCTTCTAAAGTTTCCGATTTTAGGACGCTCGTTAGTTCTGGAACAACACGATNGCGTCGTGTTCTACGTTTTTTGTAAAAAGGAAGAAAACTACGTTTTCGCCAACCAATATGACTGTAGATACGAGGGCTCACTATCTCATCGAACAGTAATCCGATGTCCGAGAAAGGCCATGCATAAGTGTCGTAAAGATCCCAACTNAGCTTTTCAGGNCCNTCNATAGTNATNTGAANGTCCCAGTCNGAATCNTCCCNAAAATCACCNCNTGCGCGCGAACCATATAAAACAAGACGAGAGCCGGAAGGCAAAATTTCCTTAGCCTTTCGGATAATTGCTTCAAGCAGCTGTTTATATTTCTCTTCGTAGGACATGGTTTCTTGGGCAAATGTACAAAAAAATCCTTAATCTACGAAAACCCGAACAAATTTTGCCCGGGTTGTTCGAAACCGAGGTATTGCCAGAACAATCGGCGTTGGAGTTTGTTAAAAAATTAACATAACTTTATTTTCATTCTTATGTCAGCTCACTTTCATCACATAGGCAACCCGGCGCGCTGGGAGGACGAGGAGAAATCTGTGTTCCAGCGGGGTGTCTTCTTTTCTGCCCGTCAGGCGTTGCGTCGCCATGCCACGGGCGGTAATATACTGATTGCCGCTACTGTTCTGGCCCTGATTGTGGCCAACATTCCGGGCATAAACAACGCATATTTCCACTTCTGGGACCAGGAGGTTCGCCTGCAGATCGGCTCATTCAACCTCTTCAGCCACGCCGGCCACCCCATGACGCTGATGGCATTCATCAACGACGCGCTGATGGCCATCTTCTTTTTCACCATCGGGCTGGAAATCAAGCGCGAGGTGCTGGTGGGCGAACTGTCATCGTTCAAGCAGGCATTGCTGCCCATCATGGCAGCCATCGGCGGCATGCTGGTGCCGGTGCTGATTTTCTTCCTCATGAGCCGCGGCACAGCCTACTCCGACGGCGCAGCCATCCCCATGGCCACCGATATCGCCTTCTCGCTGGGCGTNCTNGCAATGCTGGGTAAGCGTGTGCCGGTGTCGCTTAAGATTTTCCTTACCACTCTGGCCGTGGTGGACGACATCGGCGGCATCATCGTCATCGCAGCTTTTTACTCATCGCACATCGAGGGGATGCTCCTGCTCTATGCCGCAATCCTGCTGGGTGTCTTACTGTTAGGCTCACGCCTGCACATCAAGAGCAAGCTGTTCTACTGCACCATCGGCGTGGTGATATGGTTCCTGTTCCTGAACTCGGGCATCCATCCNACCATTGCCGGCGTANTGGTGGCTTTCTGCGTACCGGCCACACCCGTGTTCGCTCCCAAGAAATACATCCGCATCATCAAGCACTCCATTTCCCACTTCCGCAACGACGAGGACCCCGAGGACCTGGAGAAGCGGACCATCCTCGGCAAGGAGCAGATGAACTGGCTGAAAGAAGTCGAATCGGCTTCGGATAAGGTTATTTCGCCTCTGCAGGACCTTGAGGACTCCCTCCACCCTGTGGTGAACTATTTCATCCTGCCGCTGTTCGCCTTCGCCAACGCTGGTATACTCCTGCTTGGTATGGAACCGGCGTCGGTGTTCGAGGGCATTTCACTGGCAATCATCCTGGGCCTCGTGGCCGGCAAATTCCTGGGCATCCTAAGTTTCAGCTGGCTCACTGTCAAGCTCAAGCTCGCTCCCATGCCGGCACATGCCAACTGGCATATGATGTCGTCGGTTGCCATGCTCGGCGGTATCGGTTTCACGGTGTCGCTATTCATCGCCACCCTCACCTTTGACGGCGCCGACCCCGCACAGATGGCCCTGCTGGACCATGCAAAGCTCGGAATCGTGGTTGGGTCGGTAATTTCCGGCGTGGCAGCATTCATTTGGCTGCNCCTGACCCTACCCAAGGGCGNTGCGCCTGATGCGGTCGAGGAGGAGTAAACGCTCCTTCAAACTGCCAGACAGGAGATTTGACAAAAAAATTTGCCGAAACGCTTGGCCGTTTCACACTTATTTGTTAATTTTGACGCGAAATGTTAAACGAGGGTTTTACCCTCAACTCCAAACCCTTCAATGAAAAAGCAAACCATCTGGATTCTTACCATACTTATGGCGGTGACTTTCATAGGGTTACTGTGCGTGCAGGTAATCTACATGAAGAATCTGATCAGCATCCGCAACGAGCAGTTCACCCAGGGAGTACGGCAGAGCCTGGTAGCCGTGGCGATGCATCTGGAGCAGGACGAGACGCGTCATTTCCTGGAAAAAGATGTGCGCGACGCCGAAAACTACCAGCCCACGGCCTACTCCGAAGAGAAAGCGCGCATCCCCGAGAGCCTGAAGTACAGCTTCACCACCCCCACGGGCCTCAAGGGCGACCTCACCATTCAGGGCGACCTGGGCAATATCCTGCACGAGAGCAGTCAGGGCCTCGGTGCGCACTACCGCACCATGCAGGACACCTACCGCGAACGTTACCTCTACCAGCGCGGCGTGCTGGACGACGTGGTGCTCAACATCATATCCAAGTCATCCTCGCGGCCTATCACCGAACGTGCCGACTCCACCCGCGTCCGCACATATCTCCGTCAGGAACTTGACACCCTGGGACTTAAGGTGCCGTTCGAATTCGCCATAGCCAACTATGCCGGCACAATCCTATACAAGTCGCCCGCATTCCAGGCCACAGCAGCTGACCGCGACAACATGTTCGTCCAGACCCTCTTCCCCAACGATGTCGCCGGGCCGCGCAACTACCTCAAGGTGTACTTCCCCACACGGCAGTCGTTCGTGACGCAGTCGCTCAGCTATATGATTCCGGCCTTTGCCTTCACCATTATCCTGTTGATAATCTTCGTGTTCACCATCATAGTGGCCTTCCGCCAGAAGAAGCNCACCGNGATGAAGAACGATTTCANCAACAACATGACCCNCGAGTTCAAGACGCCCATATCGTCCATATCGCTGGCGGCGCAGATGCTCAACGACCAGACCGTTCGCAAGTCGCCCACGATGCTCCAGCAGATATCCTCCGTCATCACCGACGAGACCAAGCGCCTGCGGTTCCAGGTGGAGAAAGTCCTGCAGATGTCGATGTTCGACCGACAGAAAGCCAACCTCAAAATCGAAGAAGTTGATGCCAACCTGGCCATATTCAACATCGTGAACACTTTCAAACTTAAGGTAGCCAACTACGGAGGTACCATCGAGGCCAACCTCGATGCCATGAACGCCATCGTGGACGTGGACGAGATGCACTTCACCAACGTGATTTTCAACCTGCTGGACAACGCCGTGAAGTACCGCAGCCAGGAGCGTCCGCTGGTGCTGAACGTCAGCTCCCGCGACCTTTCAGACGACCGCCTGCGGATCAGCGTCCGCGACAACGGCATCGGCATCCGTCGCGACGACCTCAAGAAAATTTTCGAAAAATTCTACCGTGTGTCCACCGGCAACATCCACGATGTCAAGGGCTTCGGCCTCGGCCTGGCATACGTCAAGAAAATGATTACCGACCTCGGCGGTGAAATCACCGTGGAAAGCGAGTTCGGCCAAGGAACTGTATTTATAATTATATTACCCCTCTCTAAAAACTGAATTTATGGAAGACCGTATGCGAATTCTTCTTTGCGAAGACGACGAAAATCTGGGCATGCTCCTGCGCGAGTATCTCCAGGCAAAAGGATACAATGCCGACCTGCTGGTCGACGGCGAAGCCGGCTACAAGGCATTCCTCAAAGGCAAGTACGACCTGTGCGTGCTGGACGTGATGATGCCCAAGAAGGACGGTTTCACCCTGGCCCAGGAAATCCGCACCGTAAACTCCGAAGTGCCCATCATCTTCCTTACGGCCAAGTCGCTGAAGGACGACATCTTCGAAGGCTTCAAAATCGGCGCCGACGACTACATCACCAAACCCTTCTCCATGGAAGAACTCGTGTTCCGCATCGAGGCCATCCTGCGCCGCGTCAAGGGCAAAAAGGGCAAGGAAATCACCATGTACAAAATCGGCAAGTTCACCTTCGACACCCAGAAGCAGGTGCTCATGATCGGCGACAAGATTACCAAACTCACCACCAAGGAGTCCGAACTCCTGAGCCTGCTCTGCGCCCACATCAACGAAATTCTCGAGCGCAACTACGCCCTGAAGACTATCTGGATTGACGACAACTACTTCAATGCCCGCTCCATGGACGTGTATATCACCAAGCTGCGTAAGCACCTCAAGGAGGACCCGGACATCGAAATCATCAACATCCACGGCAAGGGCTACAAGCTCATTGCACCCGAACACACCGAACAATAAAATCCCGCATGTGGCGAGCCTCCCCGGCCCGCCACACTTATTCTTAAATATGGAGGTGGCGAGCAAAAATATGGAGGTGGCGAGCAAAAGTATGGAGGTGGCGAGCAAAAGTATGGAGGTGGCGAGCAAAAGTATGGAGGTGGCGAGCAAAAGTATGGAGGTGGCGAGCTCCCGCTCGCCACAATGTGTCTCTAAAGCAAGGAGCTTGCTGCGACATGCTCTTTTTTTTGGTAGTTGGCGATTTTATTAGTAAATTTGAGGCGTGAACCAATCGAGGACCATGATAAACGTAGTTATACCCGACTCCGAGCACCGACGCCTTCCTTTTTTTCTGGCGGCGGAGGAATGGGTGGCGCGAAATCTGGCCCCCGATGATTATTTTTTTGCCTGGCGTGTGAATCCGACGGTTATCTGCGGACGCCATCAGGAAATCGATAAGGAAGTAGACCTGTGCTACTGCCGCGAGGCGGGCATAGATGTGGTGCGACGTCGCAGCGGCGGAGGAACAGTGTTTGCCGACCGCAACAACTGGATGTTCTCCTATATCACACCCGGCGACGCTGTAACCACCACCTTCGCCCGCTATACCACCATGATTGCCGACACCCTGCGCGCCATGGACTTCAATGCGGAGCCAACAGGTCGCAACGACATCCTGGTGGACGGCGCAAAGGTTGCCGGCAACGCATTCTACCACCTTCCCGGACGGTGCATTGTCCACGGCACGATGCTGCTGGACATCGACATGGCGCACATGAGCCGCGCCATCACTCCCTCGCGGGCAAAGCTGGAGTCGAAGGGCGTCAAATCCGTGGCCTCGCGGGTGACGTCGCTGCGCGCCTGTGGCCTAACAATGAGCGTGGAGGACTTTGGAGCCAAAGTGACCGCCGGCTTGTGCGACCGCTCCATAACATTGACCCCCAATGACTTACGGCAAATAGAGGAGCTTGAGAAACGATACTATGCACCGGAATTTATGCGCATAGGGGCGCCCGGGAGCACTATAAGCAAGCGCATAGAGGGGGTAGGCACCGTCGCGGTGGCCCTGACGACCGATGCCAGCGGAACCATCGAAGACCTTAGCCTGACGGGCGACTTTTTCGCCGATGCCGACGCGCTGAAGGCCATGACAGCCGGCCTGCGCGGTCTCAAGAGAGAAGCCGTTGCCGAAGCAATCCGCGCCCACGGCTCCCCTATTACCGGTCTCGACCCCGAATCACTTGCAGAACTCATTACAGAACAAAAATAACCTTAAATATTCCATGGAAAATACTGAAATCAAGAAAACCTGCCTCCACGGGCGCCACACCGCGATGGGAGCGAAAATGTCGCCCTTCGCCGGATTCGACATGCCAATCGAATATGCCGGGCTCGACCGTGAACACAACGCCGTGCGCACCGCCGCGGGCGTGTTCGATGTGTCCCACATGGGCGAAGTGGAGGTGATGGGCCCTGAAGCCGCCAAGTTCGTGAACCATATCTTTACCAACGACGTCACCCCGATGCGCGTGGGTCAGGCCATCTACGGAATGATGTGCAAGGAGGATGGCGGCGTGGTTGACGACCTGCTGGTGTATAAATTCGCCGACGACCACTTCCTGCTGGTTATCAACGCCGGAAACATCGACAAGGATGTGGCATGGATAGCCACCCACGCCGTAGGCTACGACTGTGCCATCAAGGACCGCTGCAACGACTTCGGGCAGCTGGCCATCCAGGGCCCCGAAAGCGAGAAAGTGCTCAAGGACGTGCTCGGTCTCGACGGCTCCGACCTCGGTTTCTACACCTTCAAGGTGCTTCCGGGCGAACGCGAGGATGAGATTGTGATAATCAGCCGCACCGGCTACACCGGCGAGGACGGCTTCGAAGTGTACGCTTCCCCCGGCATGACGCTGAAAATGTGGGACGATCTCTCCATTGCCAACGTCGAACCCTGCGGCCTCGGTTGCCGCGACACCCTGCGCTTTGAGGTCGGCCTGCCCCTCTACGGCGACGAACTCACCGAGGAAATCACCCCCATCGAGGCCGGCCTGGGCATGTTTGTGAAGCTCGACAAAGAGGGTGGATTCATTGGCCGCGATGCCCTCGCCAAGCAGAAAGCCGAAGGCCCGCGCAAGAAACTCGTAGGCCTCGAAATCGACTCCCCCGCCACCGCCCGCCACGGCTTCGAAGTGCTCGACCTCGAGGGCGCCGTCGTAGGCCACATCACCACCGGCTACAATTCCATCTCCGTGGGCAAGAACATCGCCATGGCCATGGTCGACGCCGACTATGCCGGGATTGGCTCCAAGCTGCAGGTGAAAATCCGCCGCAAGCTCGCCCCCGCAACCGTGGTAAAAAAACGCTTCTACACCCCCAACTACAAGAAATAAGGTTGTCCATAAACCTTNNACCCTAAACTTTAANCATTAAACANNAAACCATATACCCACAATGAGCAAGCTTTATTATCTTCCCACCCACGAATATATCAAGGTCGACGGCAACGAAGGCTACGTCGGCATCTCCGAATTCGCAGCCAAAGAGCTGGGCGTAGTGACCTATGTAGACATGCCCGAAGAAGGCGACGAAGTGACCGCCGGCGAGGAATTCGGCGCCATCGAAAGCCGCAAAGCCGCCTCCGACCTCTTCTCGCCCGTGAGCGGCGAAGTGGTTGAAGTGAACGCCGACCTCGAGGACAATCCCAAACTCGTGAGCGAGAACCCGATGGAGAACTGGATCATCAAGGTTACCATCGCCGACCCCTCTGAGCTCGAAGGCCTCATGGACCAAGCCGCCTACGACGAATTCTGCGCAAACGAAAAGCACTGATCAGCGATGAGCACCCACCGTTATCTACCTCACACCGAGGAGGACATAGCGCGGATGCTGAAAGCCTGTGGAGCCGACACGTTGGACGACCTCTACGCCGACGTGCCCGCTTCGCTGCGTCTGAAAGCTCCCTATGCGCTTCCCGCATCCAAGAGTGAGCCGGAAGTGGAAAGCTACTTCCGCGCCGCCGACCGCGCAAACCGCCCCCTGCGTTGCTTCGCAGGCGCCGGTTACTATCACCATTTCACCCCGGCGGCCATTCCCGCCATCCTGAGCCGCTCCGAATTTCAGACAGCCTACACACCCTACCAGCCTGAGATTTCGCAAGGCACGTTGCAGTACATATTCGAGTACCAGAGCATGATGTGCACCCTCACGGGCATGGACGTGTGCAACGCATCGATGTACGACGGGGCCACGGCTACTGCCGAGGCCGTAATCATGTCTGTTGCTTCCGCCCGCAAGAAGAAGCGCGTGCTGGTGTCGCAAACGGTCAATCCTGCAGTGCGTCAGGTGGTTTACACCTATGCCACCGCCGCAGGCATCATCATTGAAGAGGTTCATGAAGAAGATGGAGTGACATCACGCCGTGCACTCGAGCAGCAGCTTGGCGCGGGCGATGTTGCCGCCGTGCTGGTGGCTTCGCCCAACTACTATGGTATCCTGGAAGACTTCACGGGCGTGGCCGAACTCTGCCACAACTATAAGACCCTGCTGATTATGAACTGTGAGGCCGCAGCACTGGCCACCATTAAGAGTCCCGGCGAATGGGGCGCCGACATTGCCTGCGGCGAAGCTCAGTCGCTCGGCATGCCGCTGAATTACGGCGGTCCCAGTCTGGGCTACCTCTGCTGCAAACAGCCGCTGATGCGCAAACTCCCTGGCCGCATTGTCGGTGCTACCACCGACTCCGAGGGTCGCCGGGCCTTCGTGCTCACCCTCCAGGCCCGCGAGCAGCACATCCGTCGCCAGAAAGCGACCTCGAACATATGCTCCAACCAGGGTATGATGACCCTGCACGCCGCCATGTATATGGCTCTGATGGGTGCCGAAGGTCTCCGTAAGGTGAACAAACTTGGCTTCGATGCTGCCCACGCCCTGGCTGAAGGGCTGGTCGCCACGGGCAAAGTGCACATGCGCTACTCCGGTAAGCCCTACCTGCACGAGTTTGCCGTCGAAACTGTGGAACCGCTCACCGCCGACGCCATGCTCGATGCGCTGAAGCAAGCCGACATCCTCGGTGGCGTCAGACTCACCGGGAACTCCCTTCTCATAGCCGCCACAGAAATGTGCTCACCGGCTGATGTTCAAGAATATATCAACGTAGTTAAAGCATTGTAGCCATGAATAAGAACCTGTATGCCCCTCTGATTTTTGAGCACTCCCACGCAGGCCGTCATGGCGTGGACCTGCCCGACTACCACTACCCCGAACACGCCCACGCGCTCCCCGCCGACCTCCTGCGCGAGGTCGCACCCGAGCTGCCCGAGGTTGACGAGCCCACCGTGGTTCGCCACTACACCAACTCGTCGGGCAACAACTTCGGCGTGGACACCGGCTTCTATCCGCTGGGGTCGTGCACCATGAAATATAACCCCAAGGTTAACGAGGCGATGATAGGCGTTGCCGGCATTGCCAACCTCCACCCCTACCAGCCGGCCGACACCGTTCAGGGTGCGCTGAAAATTTACTACGACCTCCAGCGGGCGCTGAGCGAAATCGGCGGCATGGCTGAATTTACCCTCAACCCCTTTGCAGGCGCCCACGGCGAATACACCGGCCTGATGGTAATTCGCCAATATTTCATCGCCACCAACCAGCCGATGCGCCGCAAGGTGCTTGTGCCCGACTCGGCCCACGGCACCAACCCCGCCAGCGCCGCCATGGCCGGCTTCGACATCGTCGAGGTCAAGAGCAAGGCCGACGGAACGGTTGACATTGACGACCTCCGCTCCAAGCTCAACGAGGAGGTTGCGGCCATGATGATGACCAACCCCAACACGGTGGGCATGTTCGAAAAGGGCATTCCCGAAATAGCCGAGGCCGTACATGCAGCCGGCGCGATGATGTACTACGACGGGGCGAACCTCAACCCCATGCTCGGCGTCGCTCGTCCGGGTGACATGGGCTTCGATGTGATGCACATCAACCTGCACAAGACCTTCTCGACGCCTCACGGTGGCGGCGGTCCGGGCGCAGGTCCCGTTGGCGTACGCGCCGGCCTGGAAGCTTATCTGCCCAACCCCCGCGTGGTGCGCGACGGCGACAACTACGGAGTGGCATGCGAGCCCGATGCCTTCGGCCGCATCTCCGGATGGCTGGGCAACTACGCCGTCTACGTCCGTGCCCTGGCATACATCATGACNANGNGGGCCGAGGNTCTGGCAAAGGTCGGACCGNTGGCAACNNTTAACGCCAACTATGTGATGCACAAGCTCATGGACCTCTACGAGCTTCCCATCGCCGGCCCGTGCAAGCACGAGTTCGTGTTCGACGGCCTCAAGGACAAGAGCACCGGCGTGACGACCCTTAACGTGGCTAAAGCCCTGCTGGACTACGGCTTCCATGCGCCGACAATCTACTTCCCGCTGCTCTTCCACGAGTCGCTGATGATAGAGCCGACCGAGACAGAAACGCCCGAAACGCTGGATGCCTTCGTTGAGGTGATGCGCAACATCGCCAAAGACGCTTCGGCTAACCCCGACAAGATTAAGAATGCGCCCTACACCACGCCCGTGACACATCCGGACGAGGACGAGGCTGCGCTGAACCCCATCGTAACCTACTCCGCTCTATGCGCCAAGCAGATGTGATAATAATCGGTGGCGGTCCCGGCGGCTACGAAGCAGCCGCCCGGGTCGCCGACGCCGGCGCTGACGTTGTCCTTATCGAAAAGGACCTCCTTGGCGGCACATGTCTGAACCGCGGCTGCATCCCCACCAAGACCCTGCTGGCGGCTTCGCACGCCGCTGCTGAAGTGCGCCGCGCCGGTCGTTTCGGTGTGGAAGTCGGCGGGCCGGTGGTTGACTATGGCAAGGCTCACGAACGTGTGGCCGAGGTTACGGACGAGCTCCGTTCTGCCATCGAGTCCATGCTTGCCAAGGTGCAGGTTATCAAGGGCGAAGCTGTGTTTACGCCCGATGGCAATGTCCGTGTTGGCGACGA
>WFLX010352869.1_pt1 | contig 25480 bp, 16 predicted proteins | sample 4967041 | NCBI WGS metagenome assembly WFLX01 (sample SAMN12857096, study PRJNA449069) | gut metagenome | isolation source: stool from male and female vole | host: Microtus ochrogaster | place: USA:Florida | collected 2017
TTTTTCCTTTCCGCCTTGGGATCATATAATCCGGAATTCTTCTTTTTCGACTACGGACAACCGACATTGGGTCTGCTGATAGGTTTCAATTTCTACAGAATCCTCGGTGGCGTAGGTGTCGGTCTTGCCTCGGCCATCTGTCCGATGTATATAGCTGAGGTAGCCCCATCCAATATCAGGGGGACGCTGGTATCATGGAACCAGTTTGCCATAATATTCGGTCAGTTAGTGGTGTACTTCGTCAACTTCCTCATTTTGGGTGACCACACCAACCCCATCATCGAACGTATAGGTGAGACATTGTATCAGGTACATCCCGACTCCGACCAGTGGACTATTCAGACAGGATGGCGTTACATGTTCGGTTCGGAAGGTTTCGTGGCTTTGGTATTTACCATTCTTGTATGCTTTGTTCCCGAGTCACCGCGTTATCTTGCACTGATAGGAAAAGACAAGAAGGCGTTAGAAGTTCTCACCCATATAAACGGATCGAAAGCGCGGGAGATACTCGACGAGATCAAGAACACCGTTTCCGTGAAGAGAGAGAAACTTTTCTCTTTTGGAGTAATGGTGATTTTCGTTGGTGTCATGCTGTCGGTTTTCCAACAGGCCGTAGGCATCAATGCCGTGCTCTATTACGCACCGCGCATATTTGATTCAATGGGAATGGGTAATCCTATGGTGCAGACTATCATCATGGGCATAGTAAACATCCTGTTTACCTTAGTGGCAGTGTTTACGGTAGAGAAATGGGGACGTAAGCCACTTCTTATATGGGGCTCGTTCGGTATGGCCATAGGAGCATTCGGTGTGGCAGCCTCCAATATCTGGGTGCTTCATCCGCTTTTCCCGGTGGTATCCATCATGGTTTATTCAGCCTCCTTCATGTTCTCATGGGGTCCGATATGCTGGGTGCTTATATCAGAAATCTTCCCCAACACTATCCGTAGTGCAGCTGTGGCGATAGCTGTGGCCTTCCAATGGATATTCAATTTCATCGTTTCCTCCACCTTCGTGCCGATGTATAATATGCGTGCGGGAGACATGGGAGAGAGCTTCGGCCATGTGTTCGTGTATGCGTTGTATGGTGTGATCTGTGTGATTGCCGCATGGTTCGTATTCAGTCTGGTTCCCGAAACCAAGGGCAAGACTTTGGAGGATATGTCGGCTTACTGGCGCAAGCGCGATGGCAAATAAGGAATTGCAAGTTAGCGGCTGAGTAAATAATGTCAGGCAGAGATATGAAAATGGGTAGTCGTATTATTTAATTCCTAAGTGCGAACAGTCAGTATTGAGCTTGATTGATTCGCTTGAGGATGAGAGATTCGGCTACAAAGATAGAGCAAAGTTTTTATTATCCAAAACGGCCCTTCAGCTTTTCTTGGTTGTAGGGCCGTAATCGCGTTCCAAGTGGACAAAAATCAACGCTGAAAAGAAAAAAATAATATTTATAAAATGATATGTGAGTACTAAGAATGACAGGATTAAGATAAATTATGATTAACTTTGCAACACCAAAACCAAATTCACTTTACAACCTGAAATTCTGATGCATCCAAGATTTAGCCTATACAGGGTATTTCCATTGATATTTGCCGGGCTTTTAGCTGTCGGTATATGGGCGTGTACCACCGGTAGAGGTGATGCCAATAGAAATTCAGGTATTTCTGAAATAAACGATTCGTTACGTCAGGGGAGCATAACGGATGCAGTGCGTCTCACCAACGAGCTGAAGAGCAAATCATTGTCACGAGGCGATTCGGCAGTATGGGCCGAGTGTATCGTTCAACAGTGTGTCAACGCATATTATCAAGGAAAACCGGAACTTTTGCTCGCTTCCACGGACACCGCTTTACAATGGCTGTTGCGTCAGGCGCCTACCGAGAAGAGAGCACATCTGCTTGCCAAGACTTATCAGGCTCGCGGTGGTTATTATGACCAATTCTCTTTCAATTCAGATTCCACACTGCATTATCTAAAGCTATCGATTGATAACGAGGCTCTGTCAGGCGATTTACACGGACTTCCCCAAGTATACGGTAATTATGCCAACGCCATGCGTATGGCCGGCTCGCTCGACAGTGCGGCCGTGTATTACCACAGGGCTATCTCAGTGGCCGATTCTCTTGAGCTTGAGCCTGTGAACTATCTTCCGCTTTACAACGGTATAGCCGCCGTATTCACAGACATGCGTGATTTCAACAACAGCGCTTACTGGTGGGGTAAATCAATGGAGACAGTAGAGTCGATGAATCAGTTTGACAAGTTCAACACACTCACCGGCTATGGCAATGATCTCTATTACCGGAAAGACTATGCAGGTGCTAATCACGTATTCACCGAGCTAAGGAAAATGCTTGATTCAGTGCCCGAATCAAGATGGGAAAGAATGTTTACTGATGTGAATTTAGCCGACACTTATCTACAATTGGGTCAGATCGGGAAATCGATACATATACTTGATTCCACAGCGAGATTTTTCTCCATAGAGCAACCTAATCCGATGGTCAGATCGTATATCCACACACTCCAGATGCGTGCAGCGATCAAATCGGATGATATCAGTTGGGCGAATTATCTGGTGAAGATGTATCCGGTGGCCGACACATTACGCCTTGAGCAATTGCTTGCGCGTCTGGAAGTGCTTGAAGAGCTATATGCCAAGACGGGAGAATATGAAAAGGCATATAACATGAGCAAACGCTATGATCAGGTGAATGATTCGTTGAGGTCATATACACTGAGCCAACAGATTTCAACTCTGAATGCCCTGTATCAGCGCGACAAACGGATATTGACTCTTGAATCGAACAACACCAAGCAGCAGGCACGTATCTTCCGTCTCCTGTCGCTGGTGACACTTGCGGTAGCCATTATTGTAGGCCTCTCTCTTTTCTTGGTTATGCGCCGGGTTTACGCCCGTCGCCGTGAGGAGCGCATGATGGCAAAAATCATCTCATTGCGTCAGGAGAATCTACGCAACCGGGTGACACCACATTTCATCTATAACGCCCTTAATCATGAACTGAACAATTCAGGCGAGGGTAAACCGACACATTCCGATGCGCTTGTGCGTCTGATACGCAAACAGCAGTCGGTGGCTTCCGAGATTCTCATACCCTTTGCCGAGGAATTAGCTTTTGTAAATGATTACATCAATCTCATGGGCGACAATGGAAGAGATAAACTCGTATATCATTGTAATATAGCATCAGGGATAGATACCTCTTTCCTTTTTCCGTCAATGGCTTTGCAAATACTTGTGGAGAATGCCTTCAAACACGGTTTTCCGACCTTATCTCCCGGAGAGGAGAGACTTCTGGAGATTTCAGCTGAGAAAGGGGGGGATGGAAGGATAGCTGTCACTGTGTTCAATAATTGCGGTAGGCATACGTCAGTGCATCATGGTTCAGGCACAGGACTACGGGTGCTTGTAGAGACCATAAGGCTTATAAACGAACGTAATAAAGAGGGTATAGATTTTTCAATCCTGACCGATTCAGAATATAAAGGACGTCGGGGATGTGTAGCTACCATTACAGTACCCGGATCGCTCAAATCTTAGATCAGAACAATATAACTTGCCACTATATAAACTCAAGGAGGATGGAAACTAACAGAAAAACTCATAGCTTGGATAGATTACCAGTCACGGATAAAATAAAGGTAGTGATTGTAGATGACGATTTGCCGAGTGCCAAACTATTGGAGAAAGCTTTGTCATCGCGTAAAGATGTGGAATTGTGCGGTATAGCAGAGAATCTTGCTGACTGTGAGCGGTTGGTGTCGCTACATAGTCCGGATCTTCTTTTTCTTGACATGGAATTTCCCGAGTCGAGTGGTCTTGAATGGTATGAGAATTCTCAATTGCCGGCGAATACGAAAGTGGTGTTCCATACCTGTTATTCACGTTATATACATGACGCACTTTCTCTTCATGTGTTTGATTTTCTACTCAAGCCTTTTGATCCGTCTGAGCTTGATGTGATCTTGCAGAGATATAAAGAAATGCCTAAGGAAATCGGGGGCAAGGGAGTTGGTGTCCAGACGGGTTCTCATGATTATTATCGAAGCACCCCCGTGCAATTAGGTGGTATGAGACCCATAGCCATAACATCGGTAATAAATTCCAAGATAATAGTCAATCCTACGGAGATAGTTTATTTCCGCTACATGTCTGATAGAAAGATATGGGAATGTGTGTTTGTGAATCTGAAGCGAATCATACTGAAGCGTCAGACTACAGCTGAGACAATATTAGGATATGGTCCTGACTTTGTGCGTACGCATAAGCATTTTATAGTCAATATGCGATATGTAGGCATTATTTCAGGCAACGACTGTATCTTACTTCCTCCGTTAGATAAGATTACAGAAATAAAGATCTCCAAATCCTACAGACGTGATCTCATGGATCGATTTTACGATATATGATCTTCTACCAAAGAAAAATCATCCACGGCTGATTCAGCCGTGGATGATTTTTCTTTGGTAGAAGGGATTATTCCCATTCGATTGTGGCCGGTGGTTTGGAGGAGATGTCGTAGACTACGCGGTTGACGCCACGAACCTTATTGATGATATCGTTGCTGACTTTGGCAAGGAATTCATAGGGGAGATGCACCCAGTCGGCAGTCATACCGTCGGTCGAGATAACCGCACGGAGCGCCACACAACTTTCGTAAGTGCGTTCATCACCCATAACTCCTACACTCTGCACCGGGAGGAGCATGACGCCGGCCTGCCATACCTGATCATATAGACCGGCTTCGCGAAGGGCATTGATGAATATAGCGTCCGCTTCCTGAAGTACACGTACTTTCTCAGGAGTCACTTCTCCTAATATACGTATGCCGAGACCGGGACCGGGGAAGGGATGACGTCCAAGTAAACGTTGGTCCATATCCATAGCTTTGCCCACACGTCTCACCTCATCTTTGAAAAGCAGACGGAGTGGTTCCACCACCTTGAGATCCATGTCTTTCGGCAGACCGCCCACATTGTGGTGGCTCTTGATAGTGGCGGAAGGTCCTTTGACGGAGCAGCTTTCTATCACATCAGGGTAAATCGTACCCTGACCGAGCCAGCGCGCACCTTCTATCTTCTTAGCCTCGGCATTGAATACCTCCACGAAGTCACGTCCTATAATCTTGCGCTTCTGTTCGGGATCGGTCACTCCTTTAAGGTCGTTGTAGAATCTCTCGCTTGCATCCACGCCGATGACGTTCAGGCCCATGTGCTTGTAAGAATCGAGCACATCGTTAAATTCGTCTTTACGGAGGAGACCGTTATTGACAAAAATACAGGTAAGGCGGTCGCCGATAGCTTTATGCAGGAGCATAGCAGCCACTGATGAATCCACACCGCCGGAAAGGCCTAATATCACCTTGTCGTCGCCAATTTTCTCCTTAAGGTCGGCTACCGTGGTCTCGATGAATGAGTCGGGACTCCATGTACCTGCACAGCCACAAATTCCGAGCACATAGTTGGCGAGAATTTGTTTGCCATGGGTGGAATGATAAACCTCCGGGTGGAACTGTATACCCCATGTCTGCTCACCCTCTATATGATAGGCGGCTGCCTTGACATTCTCGGTAGAACCTATGATATGATATGTATCGGGCAGACGGGTGATAGTGTCGCCATGACTCATCCATACTTGAGTGGGGGAGGGGACATTCAACAAGAGAGGATCCAGTTTGTCGACCACTGTCAGCATGGCCCGGCCATATTCACGAGAGGGAGCACTCTCCACTTCACCGCCATATTCATTGGCGAGAAGCTGAGCTCCATAGCAGACACCGAGAAGAGGCATTTTACCCTTGATCGCGCTCAAGTCGGGCTTCGGTGCATCGGCATCGCGCACAGAGGATGGAGAGCCGGAAAGGATCACACCCTTCACGTCGTTGTCCAGATCCGGAATTTTGTTGAACGGATGAATCTCGCAATAGACATTCAGCTCACGCACGCGACGTGCTATAAGCTGGGTGTATTGTGAACCGAAATCCAATATAATGATTTTTTCCATATTCAGTTATCATTACTTTAAAGGAAACATCGGTGCCCGGAGATAATCCCGCTTCCGGGAAAATCAGGGCAGCCGGTGATTTCCGAGAGTTATTATTCAGCGCGTGAATAGTTGGGAGCCTCTTTGGTGATTGTCACATCATGGGGATGGTTCTCAATGACACCGGCTGAAGTGATGCGCACGAAGCGTGCCTGATGGAGAGCATCGATATCCTTGGCGCCACAATATCCCATACCGGAGCGCAGACCGCCGAGGAGCTGATAGATAGTCTCCGCGAGAGTACCTTTATAGGGGACACGAGCCACGATGCCTTCCGGAACAAACTTGCTTGAATCGTTGGTGCCGCTCTGGAAGTAACGGTCTTTTGATCCGGCTTCCATAGCCTCGATTGAGCCCATGCCACGATAAGCCTTGAACTTACGGCCGTTATAGATGATTGTCTCACCGGGTGATTCCTCGGTACCTGCCAGCATGGAGCCCATCATGACGCTGTCGGCACCGGCTGCAATAGCCTTCACTACATCGCCTGAATAACGGAGACCACCGTCGCCGATAACAGGAATGCCGTGAGCACGGGCCACTTTCGCACAATTGAAGATAGCGCTGAGCTGCGGCACACCAACTCCGGCAACGATACGGGTGGTGCAGATAGAACCCGGACCGATACCGACCTTGATGCCGTCGGCACCGTTTGCTATGAGATATTCAGCAGCTTCGGCGGTAGCGATATTGCCTACCAGGACATCTATCTCCGGGAAATTTGCTTTCACGGCCTTAAGAGTATTGACTACATTGGCAGAATGACCGTGAGCAGTATCGATCACCACAGCGTCGACACCTGCATTGACCAGAGCCTCCACACGCTTGAGAGTATCGCTTGTGACACCTACGCCACCGGCTACACGGAGACGGCCCTTGCTATCCTTGCAAGCATTCGGATAATCCTGGATTTTAGTTATATCACGATATGTGATAAGTCCTACGAGTTTATTATCCTTGTCAACTACGGGAAGTTTTTCAATCTTATGGCGTAAAAGGATCTGCGAAGCTTCCGAGAGGTCAGGATTGGTAGTGGTGATGATATTATCCTTCGTCATCACCTCAGAGATAGGGAGGTTTTCCTCAGTCTGGAAACGGAGGTCGCGGTTAGTGACTATACCCACAAGTTTACCCTCTTCATTTACCACAGGAATACCACCGATATGGTTTTCGTGCATCATGCGTTGGGCGTCGCCTACGGTCTGGTCAGGAGTGATAGTTACCGGGTCGAAAATCATGCCGCTTTCAGCACGTTTCACCTTTCTGACCATAGCAGCCTGCACGTCGATAGGCATATTCTTATGGATTACACCGATGCCACCCTGACGGGCGATAGCGATAGCCATAGCAGCTTCAGTGACAGTGTCCATAGCAGCAGAGACTACAGGGATATTGAGGGTGATGTTGCGAGAAAAACGGGTTTTCACATCCACCATATTGGGAGTCACCTCAGAATAGGCCGGTACGAGGAGGACATCATCGAATGTCATGCCTTCCTCATTCACTTTTTCAGTTAAGAATGACATATAATTTCGAATTGCTGGTTACTGAATGGTTAGAAATTTTTGAGTTTTTCGGAGATTATTATAGTCTGTGTACGGTCGGGACCGACAGACACCACCCCTACGGGGACTTCGGTGAGTTCCTCAATCTTACGTACGTAAGCTTTGGCTGCCTCCGGGAGATCGTCATAGCTTTTTATAGAGGAGATATCCTCTTTCCAGCCTTCCATCTCGATATAGACCGGTTTACAACGCGCCAGGCGTGATATTGTGGAGGGTGGTGTGTCGATAATTTCACCGTCAAGTTCGTAATGAGTGCAGATTTTCACCTTGTCGAGTCCGGAGAGGACATCGAAGAGCATGAGGGCCCAGTTGTCGATTCCAGCGAGGCGGCTTGTGTAGCGTGCTACAACGGCATCAAACCAGCCCACACGGCGCGGACGACCGGTGACGGTGCCATATTCATGGCCACGCTCACGGATTTCATGGGCGATGTGATCATGTAGCTCCGTGGGGAACGGTCCTTCGCCCACACGGGTGCAATAAGCCTTGGCCACACCGAGGACATTGTCGATCCATTTTGGAGAAATTCCCGCTCCCACGGGCACGCTTGCCGACGAGGGGGTGGAGGATGTGACGAAAGGATAGGTGCCGTGATCGATGCAGAGCATCATGCCCTGAGCTCCTTCGAAAAGAATCTTCTTGTCGGGAGTGCGCAAGGCTTTATTGATAAGAGCAGAAGTGTCGACTATACGAGGACCGAGGATTTTTGCAATCTCCATGTAGCGGTCGTAGACCTCTTGGAAGTCGTAAGTAGGGAGACCGAGCATCTTGAGCTCCATGTTTTTCTCCTCAAGGGCGGCGTGGAGACGTTCTGCGAAATATTCCGGTTCGAGGAGGTCGCCCATGCGGAGACCCACACGGCTGTATTTGTCGCTATAAGCGGGGCCGATACCTTTCTTCGTGGTTCCGATCAGTTTACCCCCCTTAAGATTTTCGTAAGCACCGTCAAGTGCGGAATGCCAAGGCATAACCATGGCGGCGCGGTCAGAGATGTAGAGCTGATAGTCGGTGATGCCCTGGGCATGGAGACGGTCGAGTTCCACGAGCACCGATTCCGGATTCACCACCATGCCGTTAGCCATCACGTTGACGGTCTTAGGATTGAAGATGCCGGAGGGGATGCTCTGCAGAGAGTATTTATGGCCGTTGAACATCACACTGTGNCCGGCATTNTTGCCACCCTGATAGCGNACNACCATATCGGCACGNCATGCGAAATAGTCGGTAATNTTNCCTTTACCNTCATCGCCCCANTGNGAGCCGATNACTACTAATCTTTCCGACATTATTCTTCTAATTTATTACGTTTATAGATNTGGTCGATATTCTTGAAGTAATANTCAAGAGTGAAGCAGTTGTCAAGTTCCTCTTCAGTGAGGGCGCCCATGACTACGGGATCCTGCTTGAGGAGATCCTGATAGGATGCACCGAGGCTCATGGCCTTCATGGCGATGGGCTGTACGGTATCGTAAGCTTTCTCACGCACGAAACCCTTGTCGATGAGGGCGTTCATCACACGCTGTGCGAAGATTACTCCGTTAGTGCGGTAGATATTTGCCTTCATCTGGTCTTCAAACACCACAAGGTTCTCGAGAATACCCTTCATGCGGTTGAGCATATAGTCGAGGAGAATAGTAGCGTCGGGCATGATTATGCGCTCGGTGGCTGAATGAGAGATGTCACGCTCATGCCAGAGAGCCACATTCTCATAAGCTGTGGCCATATAGCCGCGGAGCACACGGGCACAACCGCAAATGTTTTCGCTGCTTACGGGGTTACGCTTGTGAGGCATAGCAGAGGAGCCTTTCTGACCTTTGCCGAAAGCTTCTTCCACCTCATGCACCTCGGTGCGCTGAAGATTGCGCACCTCGAGAGCCATTTGTTCGAGGCTTGCACCGATAAGAGCCAGAGTAGCCATATAATAAGCATGGCGGTCACGCTGAATCACCTGAGTGCTGATGTCAGAGCTGTCAATGCCGAGCTTCTCGCATACATAGTCCTGTACGAAAGGGGGGATATTGGCGAAATTACCTACGGCACCGCTTATCTTTCCGACCTCCACGCCTTTAGCGGCGGCTTTGAAGCGCTCAAGGTTGCGGCGCATCTCAGCCAGCCAAAGCACCCACTTGAGCCCGAAAGAAGTGATGTCGGCATGGATGCCGTGTGTGCGGCCTATGCAAGGAAGATTCTTAAAGCGGATAGCCTGCTTCTTAAGCATCTCGATATATTCCTCAAGATCTTTAAGAAGAATTTCGTTGGCCTGTTTGAAAAGATACCCGTTGGCAGTGTCGACAACGTCGGTAGATGTAAGGCCATAGTGCACCCACTTGCGCTCTTCACCGAGAGATTCGCTGACAGTACGGGTAAAAGCCACGATATCATGGCGTGTCTGGAGTTCAATCTCCTTTATACGGTCGATATTGAAAGTGGCGTTGGCATTTAGTTTCTCGACATCCTCGGCGGGTACCACTCCGAGTTCTCTCCAGGCTTCGGCGGCGAGGAGTTCAACCTTAAGATAAGCGCGGAATTTATTTTCTTCGGTCCAGACGTCGCGCATCACGTCTCTTCCATATCTTTCTATCATGCGTGTCAGGATTTAAACGTTATACTTTCCCATTCCGGTATCATTGGTCGGCCTTTTCCATTTTGCGAAGGAAGCACTCGAGAGTGTTTTCCATAAGGCAAGCACGTGTCATGGGTCCTACACCACCGGGTACGGGAGTAATGACAGAAGCCTTTTCACAAACATTGGCAAAGTCAACGTCACCGCAGAGTTTGCCTGTATCAGGATCGCGGTTGACACCGACATCTATCACAGCGGCTCCCTCTCCTACCATATCGGCGGTGACGAATTTGGGCCGTCCGATAGCCACTACAAGAATATCAGCTTCAGAAGCCACTTTGGGGAGATCTTTCGTGCGGCTATGGGCGATAGTGACTGTGGCGTTGCGGTCGAGGAGGAGTTTGGCTGCGGGAAGTCCCACGATGTTGCTGCGTCCTATTACTACAGCTTTCTTACCCTCTATCTGCACACCGGCCTTGTCGAGCAGTTTTATGATCCCTTTAGGAGTGCAGGGAAGAGTGCAGGGAAGTTTTTGCCAGAGGGCAGCCACGTTGGCGGGATGAAAGCCGTCGACATCCTTTTCTTTCGCTATAGCCTCGATAACCTTATCTTCATTGATGTGGCGTGGGAGAGGAAGTTGCACGAGCACTCCGTCGACAGAATCGTCGGCATTAAGATCGGCGATAAGAGAGAGGAGTTCCTCTTCCGATATGTCGGCCGGTTTGAGGATAGTTGTGCTTTTGAAGCCCACTTCCACAGCATCACGACCTTTTCCTTTGACGTATGACTGGCTTGCCGGATCCTCACCGACGAGAATCACGACGAGATGAGGCGCACGGCCATATTTCTCTTTTACCTCCACAACACGTTTGGCGACGTCCTGCTTCAGTTCTTTTGCTAATTGAGTTCCGCTTATTACCATTATAAAACGGGAAATTATTTTTTATTAAATTTGATAAATTATCAGAGTGAGGCTTTACCGATATCAGTGCGGTGGAAAAGAGTGGGACAATCGATTTTGGCAATCTGTTCCTTGGCAGCCCGGTTAGCTTCGGTGAGATCTTTTCCTTTTCCCACAACCATCAGGACGCGACCTCCGGCGGTGAGAATCTTTCTGCCATCGCGTTTTGTGCCCATGTGATAGACTTCGGCATCGACATTTTCCAGACCCTTTATTTCGGCACCTTTCTCATAAGCACCGGGATAGCCTTCGGAGGCGAGCACAATTCCGAGATAAGCGTCGTCGCTCCATTTGGTCTCGCAGTCTTTGCCCTCCACAGCCGCCTCGATCAGCTCATAGAAATCGCTCACAAGTCGCGGAAGAACCACCTCTGTTTCCGGATCACCGAAACGGGCGTTGAATTCGATAACCTTCGGGCCATCCTTAGTGAGGATCAGGCCACCGTAAAGGACACCCTTAAACGGCACCCCCTCCTTTACCAAGCCGTCGGCAGTGCGTTGGATTATTTCACGCAGAGCTATTTCGCGAATCTCTTCAGTGATGAACGGTACCGGCGAATATGCACCCATACCCCCCGTGTTAGGACCCTTGTCGCCATCGAAGGCACGTTTATGATCCTGAGCCATGGCAAGAGGATAGACTTTATTGCCTGAGACCACACACATAAAAGAGAACTCAGGGCCGTCAAGGAAATCCTCTACCACCACACGCCCCTTGCCGAAACTTGCGTCAAGGAGCATATCGCGTAAGGCAGCCTCAGCCTCTTCATAGGAGGTAGCCACCACCACTCCTTTGCCGGCGGCGAGGCCGTCATACTTAATGACAGCCGGGAGAGGACGGTTTTTTACATAATCCCAAGCTTCATCGAAATTGTCGAAAGCCTTATATGCAGCCGTAGGGACACCGTAGCGGGCCATAATCTGCTTCGCAAATTCCTTGCTGCTCTCGATGCGGGCAGCTGCTTTTGTAGGTCCGAAAGCTTTAAGTCCCTCAGCCTCGAGGGCATCCACCACACCTTTAGCCAAAGCAGCCTCAGGCCCTACGACAGTCATGTCGATATCATTATTTTTGGCGAAATCTACTATAGCCTCCACATCTTCCACACCAATTGGCACACATTCGGCATCTTCAGCGATTCCGGCATTACCCGGAGCGCAGTAAATCTTCTCAACCTGCGGAGAACGGGCGAGAGCCTTGACAATGGCGTGGCATCGTCCGCCACTACCTATAACGAGCACTTTCTTATTCTTTTCCATCAGAAGGGATTTTTTATTATTCCTGTATATGGCTGAATCAAACCCGGTTCAATGTTTGAAGTGACGCATGCCGGTGAAGAGCATGGTTATGCCCTTTTCATTAGCCACTTTGATAGAATCTTCATCACGGATGCTTCCTCCGGGCTGCACGATGGCAGTGACACCATACTTGGAAGCAAGTTCCACAGTGTCGCCGAAGGGGAGGAATCCGTCGGAAGCGAGCACGAGACCCTCTGTGATGCCAAGCGCTTTAGCCTCCTCAAGAGCTATTTCGGCAGAGCCGACACGGTTCATCTGTCCGGCACCGACTCCGGCGGTGGCACCGTCTTTAACCACCACGATAGCGTTGCTCTTCACATGCTTCACAATCTTCCAGCCGAAGTCCATCTCCTTCAGTTCTTTCTCAGTGGGTTTACGTTCAGTGACACACATATCGGCTGTCACTTCCTTGCACTCCACATCGGCATCCTGAACGAGCAGACCACCGTTGACACCGACATACTGTTTCTGAGCTTCCTTCACATTATCCATCTTCACCTCGAGAAGACGCAGANNCTTTTTNNANGCGAGCACCTCAANAGCNNCCGGCNCGAAAGCGNGAGCCATGNCGATNTCNAGGAAAATCGGTTTCATAAGGCGAGCTACCTCGGCAGTGAGCGGACGGTTCATGGCTACGATGCCACCGTAGATGCTCACTTTATCCGCCTCGTAAGCGCGGGTCCAGGCCTCAAGGAGATCTTTACCGACACCGGCCCCACATGGATTCATGTGTTTCAGCGCACAGCAGAAAGGTTCGGAGAATTCGCGTACGATCTGAAGGGCAGCGTTGGCATCCTGGATATTGTTATAGCTCAGTTCCTTTCCACCCAACTGCTTAGCATAAGCCACGGAGTAAGACACCTCCTTGGGGGCACGATAGAAAGTAGCGGCCTGATGAGGATTCTCGCCATAGCGGAGTGTCTGGATGGCATCGAAGGCCAGGAAAAGCTTTTCGTCAAGTCCGGCCTGACGGCGCATATAAGTAGCGATATGGCTGTCGTAAAGAGCGGTATGAGTATAAGCCTTGGCAGAAAGTTTGAGGCGTGTCTCGGGGAGAGTGTTACCGTTGGCGGTGATTTCCTCGATAACTGTAGCATAATCGGCAGGGTCACACACAACAGTGACATCCTTGAAATTCTTGGCAGCGCTGCGGAGCATAGATGGGCCGCCTATATCGATATTCTCGACTGCATCTTCCATAGTGACACCCTCCTTGGCGATAGTAGCCTCGAAAGGATAGAGATTGACACAAACCAACTCAATGGTCTGTATGCCGTTCTCGGCGAGCTGGGCCATGTGTTCCTCACTGTCTCGACGGCCGAGCAGACCGCCGTGAACTTTGGGATGGAGTGTCTTCACACGTCCTTCGCATATTTCAGGGAAACCGGTGACATCCTGAATGTCGAGCACGTCCAGACCGGCGCCACGGAGCACTTTCAGAGTGCCACCGGTGGCAATGAGTTCCCAGCCGAGATTTTTGAGGGCAGTGGCAAATTCCACTATGCCTGTTTTGTCGCTAACGCTAATTAACGCTCTCATATTTGGAGTTAAATGTTAAATGGTTTAAAGTTGATGGGTTTTGATAGTGACTCCTTTACCTTCCACTACCTTGCCGATGACAGATGCTTTCTCACCTGCTTCAGTGAGGATTCTGATCACCTCGGGAGCATCCTCTTCGTTTACAGCAAGAACCATGCCAATACCCATATTAAAGATATTGAACATCTCACGATGAGGAATCTTGCCATATTTTTCAAGCAGACGGAACACGGGAAGAATCTCCCAGCTTCCTTCCTTCACCTCTATTCCCTGACCGTCGGAAAGTATGCGAGGGATATTCTCATCGAATCCTCCGCCGGTGATATGGGCTATGCCGTGGACATCGATTTTGTCAAGCACGTCATGCACCTGGCGCACATAGATCTTGGTGGGAGTGAGGAGCATCTCGCCGAGAGTCTGAGATCCGGTCTCCTCATATTTTTTATTGAGGTCGAGGTCATTGTCGGCGATTACCTTGCGCACGAGGCTGAATCCGTTGGAGTGTACGCCTGAAGAGGCGATTCCGACGAGCATATCACCCACTTTCACCTTGGAGCAGTCGATAAGTTTATCTTTCTCAACGGCACCTACGGTGAAACCGGCTATGTCATAGTCATCTTCGGCATACATGCCGGGCATTTCGGCAGTCTCACCTCCCACGAGTGCACATCCGGCCTGACGGCAACCTTCCGCCACACCGGCCACGATGGCTTCCACCACATCGGGGTGATTTTTGCCGACAGCTACATAATCGAGAAACAGAAGCGGTTCGGCACCCTGAGCGAGGACATCGTTGACACACATTGCCACAGCATCGATGCCGATGGTGTCATGCTTGTCAAGGGCGAACGCAAGTTTAAGCTTCGTACCCACACCGTCGGTGCCGCTCACGAGAATAGGATGTTTGTAGCCGAGAGAACCGAGGTCGAACATGCCGCCGAAGGCGCCGATGTTGCCCATGCAGCCCTTACGGTTGGTAGAGGCCACATGTTTTTTGATCCGGCTGACCACTTCGTAGCCGGCTTCAAGATTCACGCCGGAGGCTTCATAACTTTTTGCCATTGCTGTAAATTGGTTGATCGTTTATAGATTATGCTTTTTTATTTACGGAAATAAGCCACGGCATTGGCGAAAATATTCTGACGCTTGTTGCCGGCGATATTTTTCATGAGACCCTCCTCGTAACGTTCGGAATGGCCCATTTTACCAAGTATAAGTCCATCAGGTGAAATTATACCCTCTATAGCCTCGGTTGAGCCGTTAGGGTTGGCCGGAGAGTCCATCGTAGCGTTGCCCTCGCTGTCGGCATACTGGAACGCGATCTGTCCGTTCTTGTGCAGTTGGGCTGCCAGAGCCGAATCAGCCACAAACTTTCCTTCGCCATGAGATGCTGCCACTGAATGGAGGTCGCCTATCTCAAATCCGGCCAGCCAGGGAGAAGCGACCGATCCTACACGTGTGGAGACAATCTGAGATATGTGGCGGTTGATATCGTTGTGGAAGAGAGTCGGGGAATCGGAAGTCAGTTCACCGATTTTGCCGAATGGCAGTAATCCTGATTTCACGAGAGCCTGGAAGCCGTTGCAGATGCCCAAGATCAGGCCCCCGCGCTGACGGAGACGTTCGATGGCCGCCTTCACTTTATCGTTCATTATGACGCTGGCGATGAATTTACCGCTGCCGTCAGGCTCGTCGCCTTCAGAGAAGCCCCCGGAGAAAGCAAGGATATCACAGGCATCGATATGTGCGGCCATATCGGAGGTAGATTTCTCGATATCTTCCGGAGTGAGATTGATGAATACCGAAGATGTCACCTCGGCACCCTCCTTCTCGAATGATGCCTTCATGTCGTAGTCGCAGTTAGTGCCCGGGAATACGGGAAGATAGACTACCGGGTGCTCTTTGCGAGGACCTGTGTAAACGGCAGTATTCTTACCGGAAACGGCATTCTCGACTTTCCCTCTCACAGAAGTGCGGTCGGGATACACGGCGGTGAAACGTTCGCGATTAGCCTCGAAAGCCTCTTCAATAGAGATGGTCTCACCGTTGACCTTGAGATTTTCCTCTGCCGTGGTCTCACCGATAAGTTCGAAACCGGGGATTTCGAGAATCTCGTTGCTCTCCACTACAATCGTGCCATTGCCATAGTTGAAGAGATCCGCGTCTTTCACTTTCACGTCNACGCCGATNCGGTTGCCGAAGCTCATCTTGGCGAGAGCTTCAGTAAGGCCACCGAANCCGAGTGCATAACCTGNAACTATAGTGCCCTCCTTTATAAGACGGTGAAGCATCTTATAATTCACTTTCAGTTTGTCAGTATCAGGCATAAGCGAGGGGAGGGGGTTATGGCGCACGAGATATATGAAATTACCGGGGGCCTTGAATTCAGGACTGATGACATTGCGGCTGTCGACCGGTGCCACACCGAAAGCTATCAAAGTGGGAGGCACGCTAATATGGTCGAAGGTTCCGCTCATGGAGTCCTTACCGCCGATTGAGGCGAGGCCGAGTTCGGTCTGCATACGGAGTGTGCCGAGCAAAGCTGCCAGGGGTTTGCCCCAAGCGAGGCGCGAGTTCATGCGTTCGAAATATTCCTGATAGGAGAAGCGCAGACGCTCATAGTCGGCGCCGGCAGCCACAGCTTTGCTGACAGCCTCGATCACCGAGTAAGCCGCACCGTGATATGGACTCCAGCTCGTGAGATAAGGATTGAATCCGAATGCCATCATGGAGGCGGTGTCGGTGTGATGGCTTCCTACCGGAAGTTTCTGTACCGAAACCTGGGCTTCGGTGCCCTGTGTCTTGCCTCCGAAAGGCATGAGCACGGTAGACTTTCCTATGGAAGAGTCGAAATGTTCTATAAGGCCTTTCTGAGAAGTGACGTTATCATCAGCAAGGAGATTGAGCATTTTTTCCTTGATGGAGTCACCTTTTACCTCACGTTCAAACGGATCGACCGGTTCGATAGTGCCAACTGTGGCTTCCGCGAAATGGCGAGCTCCGGCAGAGTCGATAAATTCACGGCTGAGGTCAGCCACAATCTTATCGCCGTAGAACATTCGCATACGACCTGTAGCGGTCACGTCCGCCACATGGGTAACCTCGAGGTTCTCCTCATGGCAATAGCGCATGNATTCCTCNATANCTTNCTTCTNCANCNCCACTGACATACGTNCCNGGCTNTCGCTGATGNCAAGTTCAGTGGCATTGAGACCGGAATATTTGGTAGGCACACGGTCGAGATGAATATCAAGTCCGTCGGTGAGCTCACCGATGGCTACGCTGACACCGCCGGCACCGAAGTCGTTAGACTTCTTGATGAGGCGGGTTACTTCCGGACGACGGAAAAGGCGTGCTATCTTACGTTCTTCGGGAGCGTTACCTTTCTGCACTTCAGAGCCACATTCCTCGAGAGAGGAGGTGGTGTGTTCTTTAGAAGAGCCGGTGGCTCCGCCGATACCGTCACGGCCCGTGCGGCCACCGAACATGAGGACCACATCTCCCTCGGCCGGGCTTTCACGACGTACGTCGGAAGCTTTGACTGCACCAACGACAGCGCCCACCTCAAGACGTTTAGCCACATAGTCGGGATGGTAAATCTCACGCACGTGGGTTGTAGCCAGACCTATCTGGTTGCCGTAGGACGAATAACCTGCGGCAGCCCGGAGCGATATGACACGCTGCGGGAGTTTACCTTCGAGAGTGTCAGCCACAGGTTTGTAGATATCACCGGCACCTGTGACACGCATAGCCTGATAGACATAACTGCGGCCGCTCAACGGGTCGCGTATAGCACCTCCGAGACATGTCGAGGCCCCTCCGAAAGGTTCGATCTCAGTCGGGTGATTGTGGGTCTCGTTCTTGAATTGCAGGAGCCATTTTTCAGTCTTACCATCCACGTCCACGTCAACGTAGATGCTGCATGCGTTGTTCTCCTCACTCTGTTCAAGATCGTTGAGGAGTCCCTTCTTACGGAGATAACGGGCACCGATAGTGGCGAGATCCATAAGACACAGAGGTTTATTCTCGCGTCCCAGTTCCTTTCTGATTTCCTCCCATTGGCGCAGGCTTTGTTCAATATCGGCAGTGGCGAAAGAATCGTCTACCTTTATATCGGTAAGTTCGGTTGTGAAAGTGGTGTGGCGGCAGTGGTCACTCCAATATGTGTCGAGGATACGGAGTTCCGTCTCGTTAGGGTCGCGACCTTCAGCATTGAAATATTTCACCACTTCCATAAGGTCGTCACCATTCATGGCGAGGCCCATCTCCTTGCACCGTGCGGGCGCTTGGTCGGGAGTTATCAGGCGGAATCCCTCAAGCACTGCCACAGGTTTGGCGGCAGCTCTTTCAGGGGCGGCGAGCACCGAGAGATCTTTCCGGCGCGATTCTACAGCGTTTATTGAGTAATGAGCGATTTTCTTCATCTCTTCCTCGCCTACAGAGTCGTCGAAGATGAGAAGTTTGGCGCTTCTGATCTCGATGTCGGCGTCAGGCTGTATAAGTTTGACACATTCCTCAGCAGCGGCGGCTCGCTGGTCAAACTGTCCCGGGAGCGACTCTATGGCCAGATATGGACGTCCTTCGAAATCCACCTCCTTTGAAACAGTGTCAGTGGCCGGTTCGCCGAAGACCTTGTAACTGCTTTTCTCCACGAGTTCCGGAGAGAATCCGAATAGGTCGTAGACAGCGAGAAGGCGAAGGTCTTTAATATTAAGACCGAGATTTGAGTTGAGTTCGTCACGCAGACTTTCAGCTTCAACGCGGTAAGGGGTGCGTTTCTCAACAAAAATTCTATGTGGTGTCATGATGAATAATGGTTGAAAAATTAGTCGAGTGTGGAGGCGAGCACTTTCTCAGCCTGCTGACGACGGAAAGCATCCATTTTCTCCTTGAGCTGAGGATCGGTTACAGCGAGAATCTCAATAGCGAGAAGGGCTGCGTTTTTTGCTCCGTCGATAGCCACGACAGCCACGGGGATTCCGGAAGGCATCTGCACCATAGAAAGGAGAGAGTCGAGACCGTCAAGAGTCNTGGCTTTGATAGGNACGNCTATNACAGGCAGGGNAGTGAAGGCAGCGACGNCCCCGGCAAGATGAGCGNCGCCACCTGCTNCAGCGATAACGGCAGCGAAACCGCGTTCGCGAAGAGAACTCACCCACTGTTCGAGCTGAGCGGGGGTACGATGTGCGCTGAGCACTTTAGTTTCAAATTCTACGCCGAACTGAGACAGTGTCTCGGTAGCGGCTTTCATGACTCCCCAGTCGCTGGTGGAGCCCATAACAACACCTATTTTCACGATTAAAGATATTAGAAAAACAAGTGGGCGCCGATGATTTTTCATGGCGTCCACTCATGTTTATAATGTTATAATTTTTACCCTGTTGATGTGGCCGGACATGATTCGGCACACAGACTCTACACCAACGCACACGTTGGCTCCCGAGCGGAAAAGTCGTGCATCAGAGAGAATTGCCGACCGGCCACGCTTTCGTTTTACGGAAAGTATATTTCGGGATCTGTGTTTCATAAATGTAGATAATTGCACTTACTTTTCCCATTTGTCAGGGAGTTGCCCGTATAAAATCAGGAGGTTGCCTGTATAAAACGGGAAAAAGTGGGTTGCGTATGCAAAATTACTAATTTTTTTTGATATATACCCTATACAAGTCAAAAAATATGAATTGAAATTGAGTAGATACACTAAATTAGGTTTAGCGACCTTAAACTTCTCAACCGGATATTTACATTGATCCCTTAAACTTGAAGGGAGCGACTTGTTGAAACGAGCAACCGATGTTAAAAACAAGCAAGCGACCGATTCACATCGACCGCTTTCTTATGTTTTCCATAATACTTTTCAAACTAACCTAACATCATGAAACGAGAAAATCGATGACTGTGTTGAAATCTGATCGAGTATCAACCGATTTTCTGATATTAAAACATCGGGATATGACGGAAGGTTCATCGATAAGAGCAATTTTTTACGAAAAAAGTTATTCCTAACGTATTATTTTTTATTCCTNACATATTGTTTAATGTATTATTCAACGTATAAGCCGAACAAACAGCTCCTCAAATTTCTCATCGAGCAGCCGGCCGGCCTCCTGACGGGNAAGAGGTGAGGTCGTGAAAATGATGCCCGGATGAGATGGAGAGGTCTGGATCACCGCACTTTTCACAGCCACCATCCAGCGGTAACGCTCCTCGACCGGGAGATCGCGCTCCGGCACATCATCTTTTGTGAAAACAGCGAGCTGCATCCGGAGGCGTCTTATGTCGGCTTTGGGAGAGAAAGAGGATATCCGGTCTTCGTCGATATGGAGAGCACACCGTATCCATCTATATCTTTTTGACATCATCATAAGGCCGACATTCACAAATTCCTCTCTCTCAATGTCGGCCACATAACGGAGCATGCAATATTCGTAGATAATCTTTTCTTCCATACTTATTTCAGCAAGTCGCGTTGGCGTATAGCTTCGCGGGTGAATATTTTGCTTTCGGCAAGACGGCGTGTGAGAAAAAGTCTGTAGGCTTCCCTGCGTTGAACAGGAGTGATGTCGCTGCCTTCTTCTTCCAGCCATTCTTCAGGGATAAGGTCGACGATACGGTTGAGTGTGCGCGGTGTGATGGCCTGACGCATAAGTGCATCCGCCTCCTCAAGATGCGAGGCGTAGGGCAGGAGGGCATGCCGGCTGATATAAGGGAAGGGGTCGAGGGCAGCCGTAGCAGGATCTTTCCAAGAGTGATGGAAATAGAGAGAGGCTCCATGATCGATGAGCCACAGTTCGTTATGCCAGATCATCATATTCGGATTAAGGCGGGTGCGGTCGACGTTTGTGAGGAAGGCATCGAGCCACACAAGCTTAGAGGCCGTGAGAGGATCCACAGAATTCACGGCCGGATCGAATGTGGCGGCTCCGTCAAGGAAATGCATTCCGAGGTTGAGTCCTTCCGATTTTCTCAGAAGTTCCTGCACCTCTTCATCCGGTTCGGTGATTCCGAAGGCGGAATCGAGATGCAACAGCACCAGTTCCGGGGTTTTGAATTTAAAACTTTTTGCCACGAGGCCACCTATCAGTTCAGATATCAGGGCCTTTTTGCCATGTCCGGCTCCACGCATTTTCACCACATATCGGAAGCCGTCGGAGGCCTCACCCAAGAGTGGTAGAGAGCCGCCTTCCCTCAGCGGCAGAATATATCGTGTAAGTTGCTCTTCTCTCAGTTCCATATTATTATTGAAAACTAACTAAAGTAAACACCGGTACTTATTGACGGTTTTTGTATATAACGAAATATATTGTAATTTTGTAAGTAGATAAAACGAAATTATGAAAGAGAAAATATTGAGGATACTTGCCGGGATGAGGAGGGGAGTGTATGAACGGGATGAGGCTTTGGGATTATGCTTGCTCAGTGCCTTGGCCGGTGAGAGTATGTTTTTACTCGGGCTCCCCGGAGTGGGCAAGTCTATGATAGCCCGGCGGCTCAAACTTGCTTTTCAAGACGCCGGTGTGTTTGAATACCTTATGTCGCGGTTCTCCACACCCGATGAGATTTTCGGACCGGTGAGTATTTCAAAATTAAAAGATGAGGATTGTTATGAACGGGTCACCCGAGGTTATCTGCCGGAGGCTGAGGTGGTGTTTCTTGACGAGATTTGGAAAGCGGGTCCGGCCATACAGAATTCATTGCTTACGGTGCTCAATGAGAAAATCTACCTTAATGGTAACCGTGAGATGTCTCTGCCTTTAAAGGGCGTTATAGCCGCCTCAAACGAGTTGCCGGCTAAAGATGAGGGTCTTGAGGCTTTGTGGGACCGCTTCATGATACGCTATGTGGTAGAGCCGATCTCTTCAAAAGAAAATTTCTTCAGGTTGCTTTCCTCCTCCGGAAAGTCACCCTCCATGACTTTGTCGGATTCGGAAGAACTGCCGGCTGCACCCGTGAGGAATTCAGATGAAGCAAAGGGTGGATTCAGGAAGGATAGTGATAAGATAACTGATGCAGAATATCAGGAGATAAGAGAGAGGAGTGAAAAGGTGGCTGTGCCGGAGAAAATCCTGGAGACCATCTACAGAATAAGGGAGACACTTAACGGGAAAATAGATGAGCGCGATGTAGTGACAGGAGAGGTGAACGAAAACAACCGGCAATACTACGTTTCCGACCGACGCTGGAGAAAAGCTACCGGTATATTGCGCACGTCAGCCTATCTGAACGGAAGGGATGAGGTCGATTTCAGCGATGTGCTACTGCTATGTCATATTCTCTGGAACGAAGATTCAGCCATACCCGTAATCAGACAGACAGTGGCCGAAACAGTAGTGTCAATGTTGTTCAGAGATCTTCTGGAAAAGTATAAGAGTTATAAACGTCATGCCGCCACTCAGAAGGATGCTTCCACACGTCTTTATTCTCCNGATTCCAAACATTATGTGATAGATTGTGAGGGGGCGCCGTTGAAGATAAAGATGAGTGATTATGATAAGATAAACCGCAATCCGAATGATATATACTTCGGTTCGGAAACTGCCGACGGGCGTATNATATTGAAGACACGTGGCCAGTATGCCTTACGTAAGGCCAAAGAAGGGTGTATCTGTATAAACAATTATACCTATCCTTTGCGTNCAATCTCCGACAACCAGCTNAGTCTCAACTTCCTGCGTGAGATNGGAGATTCCGTTTCAGAAATAGCCAACGATCTATACTCGGCAATAAATCATAATATCTTTCTTGCNTCGTCTGATATCTACCGACCGATTCAAGCCGTAGTGGGAGTATATAAGGAAAGATTTGATGAGACCGAGTAAATCACAGTATAGGGAGGGTATATGAAGAAAGCACATCTGAATTATCTGAAAAGGAGCATAGGGATAGTGACCGGACCCGGAAGCAGATCGGAACAATTGGGCCGGATCGATAAACTGAGAGGAGGCGACTTACCGGTCTATCAGATGATCAGGGATATTGTCTGTGATGCCAGGTTTTACGGTGTAGTAGCCGACAACAGGTTCTGGAGAGATTACTCTGTGCTGGCGATAAGCAGATTCATAGATACACTTACGATAGCTGACTGGGAAAAGGAGGAGGAGCGGACCGGGAAAAAGGAGGATTTCCTGAACACATGGATGGCAGAGAACATGATGCCGATGACCGAAGAGCGTCAGGCCGGTATAGAGCGCAAGATCAAGGCAGTGGCCACCGGTGGTTCTCTGGCCTTTGAGCATGACACACCGGGCAATGCCNACAGGATGTCAAACGACTATTTCTATGGTTTTGGAATAAAAGACAAGACCGATATAGATGAGCCTGTTGAACCGAATCTGCCGGAAGAGATAAGAGATTTTTTAGAACCGGGNGAGGGTAAGATGNCCGGTTTGCAAGGGCTATGGGAGGAGAATGTACGCAATTACATTGACCGGTTAGATCCCGCCTTGGTCGAGATAGCACGGAAGATGGGCAGAAGCGGGAGCAATGACATGGTGGTGAAAGGAAGATTCATGCATGCTTCGAAGAGCGATATCAATGGCATAATGACCGGAGACGACCTTAACTNCCTGTTGCCGGAGGAGGTGGCTATGTTGGCTTTGCCGGAGACCGAACGNGTGTTTTATCAAAGATATGTGCAGAAACAACTGCAGATGTTTTCTTCAGCGTCATCTTCAACCAAGCCCCGAGAAAAGAAGAAAGGTGCCATATACATCTGCATTGATACGAGTAGTTCTATGAGCGGAGAACCGGAGACGACAGCCAAGAAACTTGCTCTAAGTATTGCGCTGATAGCGCAGCGTGAGCAACGGCCTGTGTTCATGGTCAATTACTCGCATACACTTTCCTTTTTTGTAATTACAGATTTGCGTGGTCAGCGAAGAAGACTGATGTCGTTTCTGTCAACCTCCTATTCAGGGGGGAATGACGAAAATAAACTGTTCCGTTTTCTATTCGGCAGTCTACGCACTTCCCCGGCCTATAGCAGGTATGCAAAAGATTTTGAGGGGGCTGATCTGCTGATGGTGTCAGATTTCCAATGGGATGTGATTCCTAAAGAGATCAAAACCTTGCTTGATAAGGGCAGGGAGGGGGGAATGAGATTCCATGCCTTGGGTGTGCGTATGTCGGTCAGGGATGGAGCCGGCGACCGCAGGAGAGAGGTAAATAAAAGTAGGAGAGAGGAAAGGAGAAGATTGAATAATGAGGAGAGAGAGGAAATGTACCGTTCAGGANATGATTTCTTTACCGACTGTGATTATAAGTACACCTACAATAACGGCCGTATCCGTGAGGTCTAAATCAGAAATATAACTCAATGTTTCANATTCAGGGTTTCGAGGGAATCAGAGTGTAGGTCTTGACTATACCGTTATAGTCAAATTTCACAGTAGCTTTATCTGAAGCTGAGTTAGGTTGTTCAATCGCTATTTTGACCGAGGGATCGTTACTGAGGGCCGACACTGAAGGAGTGTCATCGGAGAGCAGGGTATAGTTGACATCGTAGCGGTCGTACCCGGTGTAGCCATTGTCATTATTCGAGCGTGTGGGAACGTCCGGTAGGTTGAGCGCAACTCCGTTGACAGCTATAGTTACTTCCGGAGCGGGCTGGTGCTCAAGAGGATTATTTTTTGTACTGAAGCCAATTCCGTTAAGACTACATACAGGTCGGTTGGGGAATCCTTCGGCTACCAGGAACAGAGCATGTTTGCCATCGAGAGTATCAACAGCTTCAGAAACGTCGATTGTAAATTTCGTAAGTTCAGATTTTGAACCCGGAGGCACGATAATCTCACCGATTTTTTTACCCTTCCATGTATCATTGTTATATGGTCCGTCGAGCCAGACACCGATTTTTACCGGCCAGGGTCCTTGAGGAGTAAGGAAAACATTAAATTGAGTTTCATTGCCCGGTCGGGTGCCTTCGAAGGGTTTAAGACCTTTAACCGGTTTATCGAGACCGCCGAATCCGAAATACTTGTAGCCCACTATATCGTTACCGTTCATCAGGATGGGCATATTTGCATCCCAAATATTCCATGTATCCTGCTGCGAGCCGATGTTGGAAAGATAACAAGCATAGCCGGCGTCATAGACTTTATAGGGGTCAAGACCGTAAATTTGAAAACCTTCGGAGGTGACTTCCGCTCCTGAATATACGTCGCCGTTAGAAGCAACGGCAGTCCATTTGCCATCCTTACTGTAGGGGTCATAGCCTGTGATTGTGACGGTGCCACCTTCAGCCACCGGTTTCTTATCCCAGTTGATCTGCACAGGGGCTACCATAGCCTGACGTGCAAATCCGAATCCGCGAGGGGGACGATGATAGAAAACATACCATTGGCCGTTGATTTCCTGAAGGGAACCATGGGTGTTGTGTGCGGCGTTTGATTCAGTCAGGGCAGTGCCGTCTTCATTGGGGACGGTACCTCTGGAGTCAACTAACACACCACCGCTTCGCCTGGGTCCCAGAGGCGAGTCAGCGTAGGCATA
>WFLX010317663.1_pt1 | contig 25461 bp, 29 predicted proteins | sample 4967041 | NCBI WGS metagenome assembly WFLX01 (sample SAMN12857096, study PRJNA449069) | gut metagenome | isolation source: stool from male and female vole | host: Microtus ochrogaster | place: USA:Florida | collected 2017
ATGTCGTCAGACAAAAAATGTGGACATTGTCAAAAAGGAAAAGAGAAAAGTTTGTTTGATTCTTAATTTATCTCTTGACAAAGGTCACTTCATAACAGTTGGTTATTTGCAAGTGATTAAAAAGGTAGAGTTGTGATTGTGGGGAAGGGGTGTTAATATAAATATACTGGTAGAATGGAGAAGGTTTACAAAAACAAGATATTATAAAGGCTTGTGATATCTTAAACCGTTAATGGGATTTTATGGGAGACAGTATGAAAAAGGATCTAACAATTAGTAAACGTCGTATAAGTCGATTTTTGGTATTGATAATTGGCCTTGTTTTTATCTTGGAACTTGGCGGTTGTACTTTTCCCTTGAAGAAAAAAGCAGATCCATTGTTGCAGTCGGATTACTTGAATCATGATATTGAATACAAGGATCCGGATGATAAGGAATGTTTAAGAGTTTTGGTGCGATTGCTGCAGGCGGTGGACCAAAATGACCGGGAAACTATAAAGGGAATGTTTTCTAAGGAAGCATTGGATAATATCGATGACATAGATGAGAAAATAGATCTGTTTATTGAGACATTTCCAACATGGGAATGCAAGTATGACCCTTCCTTTGGGGGAATGGGAAAACATGCAAATAGAGGAACAATCACAAAATGGATCAAGCCAACTTTTGATTTTGAGTCAGAAGGAAGAGAATATGTATTAAAATTCATTTATTTTACAAAGGCAGACGAAAATCCGGATCAGCTGGGATTATCTATGATTCAAATATTTGAAAGATATATATCGGGTTATAGCGAGGACTTTAAGGCACAAGGTGAAGATTCGCCGAATGATATTTACTTGTGGGATTATACAATGGATTTGAAGAATCGAAAACCACTTGGAAAATACGGAGATATGGCAAATGAATGAATATATGCAGTATTTAGCGGAACTAATCCCTGAAAAAGACAGTCTTAAACTTGTAAAGAGTGAAGCAGAGAAATATTATAAGTCGCATTCTCTTGATGANTGTTTTAACATGGGGNTTGAACTTTATCAGTCGGATAATTTTCAAATACANGAAGTGGGTGTTTTTCTTTTAGGATATTCTGCACATCACAATNNTTCTGCACTNTCCTTTTTGAAAGATACTGTNAGNCAACATGATAGCTGGAANGTACAGGAAATCTTAGCTATGGCTTTTGATAATCATTGTAANATTATTGGNTATGAANCAGCCTTACCTTTAATTGAAGAATGGTTNANTAGTGATTGTNCTAATGTNCGNAGAGCTGTTTCAGAGGGATTAAGAGTATGGACAAGTCGTCCTTATTTTAAGGATAATCCTCAAATAGCAATACAGTTATTATCTGCTCATAGAGAAGATAAAAGTGAATATGTGCGAAAATCGGTAGGAAATGCTTTGAGAGATATTAGCAAAAAATATCCTGAATTGATTTCAGAAGAACTAAATTCATGGGATTTATCATCCAAAGAAATCAAACAAGTATATAAACTTGCGAGCAAATTTTTAGATTTGGATTGAAAGAGGCTCGTCCACGATTGGGACATGCATTATTAATAAGCTGGCTGTTTCTCTCACTTCTTTATTAATGCAATATCCGCTAAATCTTTTTCCCTGCCAAGTTTCTTTTTCATCTGTATAAGTCCGTCTACACACACAACAGGAACACCGCTAATTATCTCTACTGTACCTTCAAGCCAGTTTTCAAAGATTTCAATATCTTCAGAATATAAGATTCTTCTGGTTCCATCGTCACAGCGCGAAACAAAATATCCTTGCTGTTCTAATTTGTCTGCCAGAAGTGTACTGCATCCCAAATCAATATCTTGTGTTTGTGAACGAAACCCATGTAAAACCATAGCCCCGCCGGCGACTACCCAGTATTCTTTTTCGGGTAAAGAAAGTTCCTTAAGACGTTGAATCAAAGATTGTTTATCAAACATGTTCATAGAATCTGCTCCCATTGTATGATTATCTGTGTTCAAACTATGAAGCTATTATAATAATACATTAAAATTTGTCAATGGTTCTGTTGTACAGCATTTAAAACAGTTTATGATATTCTTCTTTAAACCTCTTTGAAAAAATACAATATAACGCAAGGCAGCCGCAAAAGAGCATTTTCGTATATCGGATTGTCATGCCAATTTCAGTGGAATATGGAGAAAGAAGCTGACTTCCCAATAAATTTCCAAACATGTGTACCAATGCTCCTGCTAAAATACTTCTTTTTGTTTTTACGTAAACATATGAAACAGCAAAGTTAAGCAGCATCACACTTGGCAGATACATAATAGCATCAAATAAAGAATTTTGAAGCAAATCGTACTGTGCTTGTCCCGGTGTAAAATACCACGGCAAATGCCAAATTCCCCAAATAAATCCTAAAAGTAGAGTAGCCCTCGTAAACCCGAATCTGACAAACAATCGATCCAGAGCGTAACCCCTCCACCCAAATTCTTCATTTAAAGGACCGGAAATAACAGAAAAGAACAATACCAAAAACAGGTTTAACGGATTTTGTATGATCGCGTGAATATAATTCATTCCCGGNATTTCATAACCCANTANATNTACACCNAANCANATNGCTANAANCGAAATNAATGTGAAGAATAAAACTNTTAAGATNNGCCATTTTATCCCCATATACCGNAAACTAAAACAACGCATAAAATAATCTTTNCGCTGTTNTTTTGAATANGTTAAAAATACGATAAACAATGCTGTAACAGATGGTGCACCGCCACCAAAATAAAACAAGAATGTTCCCAGCGGCGTGCCCTCCATGCCCATAAAAAGAGGAGCAAATCCAAAGCCCCATGTCCATGCAAGGGTAATAATAAAAAACAAAGCTAAATGCTTTCCGTCATTAGATTTTATCATTGTTTTCCCGTTTCCTTTCCAGCTGCGTGTTTATATAGTCAATATCCCTTTTAACAACTGCCATATCAAGAAAGTAGGTCGGAACATATACGANTGCCACATACACAAACGCCATCCACCAATTNGATTTAAAAAACCATTCNACAAAATATCCGTATAAGANAACAAAAANAGAAACAGANAAATATTCAATNANAATATTTACNAAAAAATAAGTACACATNACNTGCTTTACNAAATGCTGNATGACNGTAACAAAAAAGGACAAAATAAAAATNTCAAANACAAGCATNATCTCCGNTTTNATTCCAATCGACAAAAATGANANGAAAAATACCACTAAAATTATGATTGCNGCNAATANNAATGTTTTTTTCAGAATTTCTTTTAACACCATACGNCCTCCTTTAAAATATTCTTAATGNTTTTCAAATAAGTCCTTGCAACAATCAGNTTTTCACCNTTNAGCAATGTCGCTTCNAGNTGNCTGTTCATCAGNTGCCTTATGCTGTAAAGCATATCNNCGTTCATNAAACANGATTTACTGATTCGTATNATCCCTGCCTCTNTTAACATTTCNTCNAATTCGTATAATTTTTTATCNGTCATATANANTTCGTCTTTTGTGTATAAAAANGTTTTTCTTTCNACNGATTCCACGTANTANATATCCGANATATGCACNTGANAANCTTTTCCTTTGCNATTACCNCTNANNATAANNTNAAGAGATTCAATTTTTTTNATCAGTTTTTTGGTTTTAGNATCTAATATGGGATATTCAATAATTATAGTTAATGGTTTATCATCTACTTGTCTTGTCTTTATCTCCATGATCTTCCCTCCATATGGTATCTTAGCAAAAAAAGAAATAAATAAAAGGTTTGTAAACATGACCTGCATATATGGTAACATCAATTACANTTTACCATNAACGTTTTCGTTTTGCCTGCNAATNACCAAACGNAAACTTAGGGCNGANCAAATCCCAAATTTATGTTATTCTGATACCGAAGGAGTTAACAGNCATGATTCGCTTAAAATGTGCAGGATGCAGAAAAGAAAATTGTAACGGCTGCAGTCTTTATCAACAGATCAATACAGGCAAAAATGAAGCTTCCATATTTCCGAAGGATTTCATTCCGGATCGGGGAAGCGGTCTTGGTATGGCATTTGATGTGGGGACCACTACCATAGCAGGAATGTTATGGGATTTGGAAAAAGGGGTGCAATTGGAGGCCGGAACCCGGATTAATCCGGGAAGATATGCGGGAAGCGATGTGATCAGCAGGATGACGTATGTCAGGGAAAGGGCTGGCGAGAGGGAGAAAATGCAGAGTCTGATGATTGGGACGCTGGATGATATGGCAAGAGAGGCAGCGCAGACCTGTTTGGAATCTATATCCCGCGTAGTGATCGCAGGGAACACGGTGATGTGTGAACTGCTTCTTTTGGAATCATTGGATGGTCTGAGCAGAGCGCCTTTTCATAAGGATTATGAAGGAAGCAGAAGCTATAAGGGCAGAGAACTTGGCTTTACTTATCTGCAGGAGGCGGAGATTCTAGTATTACCCGCCATAGAGGGCTTTGTGGGAGCAGATGCACTCTCGGTGCATAACTGCATGAAGCATTTGGATAGACGCAGGCAGGTGCTGACGGTGGATATTGGTACCAACGGAGAAATTTTGCTATTTGGGAAAGAGCAAAGCTATGTCTGCTCGGCAGCAGCAGGACCGGCGCTGGAAGGGGCGGCGGTGCTCTGCGGTATGGGAGCTTCCCAGGGGGCAGTCAGTCAGGTGCAGCTTGCAGGAAGATTTCCGAGAGAGGATATTTTTTGTAGTGTGATTGGCGGGAAGGAACCGAAAGGGATCTGTGGATCCGGGCTTGTGGATGCGCTGGCGGTTCTTGGGAAAATCGGAGTGATGGACGAGACAGGATATCTGCGCACTGCCGCGGAAGCGCGGAAAGCGGGTGTCAGAGAACAGTTCTGCAGACGGATTCGTACGCAGCAGGGAGAAAACAGATTTCTTTTGACGAATGAGGAGAACCCGGTTTATTTGACCGCAGAAGATATCAGACAGCTTCAGCTGGCGAAGGCGGCCATTCGTGCGGGAATTGAGATGCTCCTTAAGAAGGAGAAGATTACAGGTGAGGATCTTGCTCATATTTATATTGCAGGTTCTTTCGGAAGCTTTATTCGAAAGGAGAGTGCGGTGGAAATCGGGCTTTTGCCCCGGATTCCGTTGGAGCGGATCAGCCATATAGGGAACTGTGCGGGTACCGGTGCGTCGATGGCATTGCTGAGCAGGCAGACGGTGAGGGAGATGGAGCAGGATGCCGAAACGATTCGGNATGTGNAGCTGGNNGANGAAGAANNANTTCAGNCNTGCTTTNTNGAATGTTTGANGATAAGANAAATAGCGNGAGAAAAACAAGTCATGAANAGAGATTTTTTGAAGGATAANAAGAGAATAGTTGTTAAGATNGGTACATCTACCATTACACATATGAGTACGGGAAATTTGANTCTGGGCAAGCTGGAGCAGTTTGTAAGAGTTTTGACAGATGTCCGAAATCAGGATAAGGAAGTGGTCATTGTATCCTCCGGCGCTATCGGAGCAGGACGGAAGGCGCTGGGCATCAAGGAGAGACCCCAGACCTTGTCCTTAAAGCAGGCCTGTGCGGCAGTGGGACAGGCAAGATTGATGATGATCTATCAGAAGCTGTTTGCAGAATACAANCAGACCATTGCNCAGATTCTGATCACCAAAAGAATTCTGCTGAACGAGATCAGTCTTGCCAATGCGGAGAATACCTTTCAGGAGCTGCTGGCTATGGGGGTGATTCCCATTGTGAATGAAAATGACCCTATTTCCACAGATCAGATNCANGAAGAAAATTTTGGNGATAATGACACTCTTTCGGCAAATGTGGCAGAAATGGTGAAAGCNGATCTGCTGATNCTGCTTTCNGATATTGACGGCTTATATTCGGACGATCCCAGAAATAATGAAAAGGCAAAGTTTATCAGTTATGTGGATCATATCGATGAAAAGCTGGAAGCAATGGCCAAGGGGGCTGACACTACTTTTGGCACAGGCGGGATGGCTACCAAGATTGCAGCAGCAAAGATTGCCAATGATGCCGGTGTGGATATGGTTATTGCNAACGGGGATGACGTGAGGAATATCAACAGNATTCTTGCGGGNGAAGAGNTAGGNACTCTTTTCCNNNCGCANATCTGAGCAGGCGGAGGCTGAGCAGTTTGAAAAATTTATTGGTCATTGATGATGATATCCATATTGGAAATATGCTGGAAGAAACGTTGACNAAGGAAGGATACGGCGTCTTTCGGGCATATTCGGGAACAGAAGCNCTGCTGCTCCTTGAAAAGACGAGGCCGGATCTGGTATTGCTTGATNTGATGCTTCCGGGNCTTAAGGGAGAGGAAGTGCTTTCAAGGATTAANGGGATACCGGTGATTGTAGTNAGCGCAAANGCGGAGACNGACAATAAGGTAAACCTTTTGCTNGGNGGNGCTGTCGATTATGTCACCAAGCCCTTTGAGGTGAAAGAGCTTCTGGCGAGAATNGNGGTGCAGTTCCGCAGGACGGCAGCAGGAACAGNGGGAGAGAAGCTTATTTTTGATGAGATCATGCTGGATACGGATACCCATATGGTGACNNTNAANGATNCNGCAGTGAAGCTGACCAGAACAGANTANGGGATCTTGAAGCTGCTGATGGAAAATCCCACCCGGATAATGACCAAATCCCTTCTTCTTGACCGAATCAGCGAGGAAACACCCGATTGTACGGAAAGCTCACTGAAAATGCACATCAGTAATCTGCGTAAAAAGCTTCGTGAGGTAAATAATAAGGACTATATCGAAGCGGTCTGGGGGATTGGGTTTAAATTAAAATAAATCTTTACCATTTCTTTACGCTTTTCTTTACCGCTTCCTTTATCATTGTCAGATAAAATGGTGGACATACGGAACCACAGAGGGTTCCGGTAGAACCCCGCGGTTCTGTAATAAAGGAGGTCATCATAATGGACTATGTTCTCAGAACGGATGCTTTGGGTAAAAGCTATAAGCATTTCAAAGCGTTAAACGGATTATCTATGAATATCCCCAAAGGAGCTATTTATGGATTTGTGGGAAAGAACGGCGCCGGAAAGACTACGCTGATCCGGCTGATCTGTGGACTGCAGACTCCCACTTCTGGCAGCTATACGCTGTACGGCAGGAAAAATACAGATAAGGAGATTGCCAAATCACGAAGGAGAATGGGGGCGGTGGTGGAAACCCCTTCTGTTTATCTGGATATGACGGCGGAGGATAATTTAAAGCAGCAGTACCGCATTCTAGGTCTTCCCTCTTTTGACGGACTGCATGAGATTTTAGAGCTGGTTGGTCTTAGTGATACAGGAAAAAAGAAAGCAAAGGACTTTTCGCTGGGCATGCGCCAAAGACTGGGGATAGCGATTGCTCTTGTGGGAGATCCCGATTTTCTGGTGCTGGACGAGCCGGTAAACGGCCTGGACCCTCAGGGAATAGTTGAGATGAGGGAATTGATCCTTAAGCTGAACCGGGAAAAGCAGATCACCTTTTTAATTTCCAGCCATATTCTCGATGAGCTTTCCAGACTGGCAACACATTACGGATTTATTGACAGGGGAAGCCTGGTAAAAGAAATCAGTATGGAAGAGCTGGAAGCAAGCCTTAGAAAATGTGTCCGTATGGAGGTGAGCAGCACGAAAGCCCTTGTCTGCGTGCTGGACGACATGAATATCGAATATAAGATCCTTTCCGAAACCAGCGCGGATGTGTACGCAAAGGTCAATATGTCCAAACTGATCTTAGCCCTCGACCGGGTGAACTGCGATGTGATTTCCGCAAATGAGCGGAATGAAAGTCTGGAAAGCTATTACATCAGTCTTGTGGGAGGTGATCAGGATGCGTAAACTAATATCTGCGGATTTTTGCCGATTAAGGCGCGATAAAGCTTTTTGGATTGGGACATTGGCAATGCTGGCATTTACCGTTGCTCTCATGCTTGTTGACTGCCGGGCAGCTTTGAAGGATTCTTCAGAGTTTCAGTATGCGTTGGATTATCCTTATTTCAGATATGCAATAATTATAGGACTGCCTATTGCAGTGTATGTTAGTTTATTTTTGGGAACGGAATACAGTGATGGGACAATCCGCAACAAGTTAGTGGTGGGGCATACCCGCCGGGATATTTATCTTTCAACTCTTGTCGCAAATATTGTCGGTGGACTACTCATGCTTTTGGATTCGATGCTGGGAGGACTGGTGGGAATTCCTTTCCTTGGAACGTGGAAAATGGGAAAAATGGTTCTGGTTTTTCTGCTGATCAGTGTACTGTTTATTATATCATATACGGCTATTTTTACCCTGATCGGTATNCTATGCTCTAACAAGGCAATAGCAGCAGNCTTGACGANTCTGTTGTTTCTTGGTTTGATGTACCTTGCAATGTATCNTAANTATAGATTGAAAGAGCCGGAGATGATAAATGGTCTGATTATCACGCAGGAAGNGATGCAGATAGGAGATCCATCGCCCAATCCCAGATATCTTACCGGGATAAAGAGGGNGATTTATCAGTTTGTTATAGATTTTCTTCCCACCGGGCAGGGCATGNAGATGCTGGNACTTAACGTGCTGCATCCGGTGCGTATGATTGTTTCTTCCATAGTCATTGCAATTGTGACAACGCTGGGCGGAATCTTTGCCTTTGAGAGAAAGGATTTAAAGTAAAGGGGTTATCAAAATGGAAATTTGGTTGTGGGCGCTGATCGGAGGCTTAGTAATAGTAATTTTGATGCTTTGTGTAAAAATATATTTCATGCATAAGGCCATAGATGAGATTGACGAGGCTTTTGCCGACAGGCTCACTGCCGACACTAATACACTGATCGGTATTTCAAGTAATGATAGATTTTTGAAAAGACTGGCGCAAAACTTGAATACACAGCTTCGCAGACTTCGTATTCAACGGCATCGCTATCTGCAGGGAGATCAGGAACTGAAAGATGCCATTACCAATATATCCCACGACCTGCGCACACCGCTTACCGCAATTTATGGGTATTTGGATCTGCTTTCCGGAGAAGAAAAATCTCCGGATGCACAGCGGTATATTCGGATCATCAGAAACCGGGCAGATATGTTGAAGCAGCTTACGGATGAGCTTTTTGGCTATTCGGTTATGATCTCAGCTACAGAGGGCATGAAAAGAGAGCCTGTCAATGTAAACCATATACTGGAAGAAGGCATTGCCGCTTTTTATACGCAGCTGTGTGAAAAGGGGATTGTGCCTTCTATTCTTATGCCGGAAGAAAAGGTGGTGCGCTGCCTGGATTCGGACGCTCTTGCCCGTGTATTTGCAAACCTTCTGAATAATGCGGTGAAATACAGCAAAGGAGATTTGGAAATCACCCTGTCAGAAAAGGGTGAAATCACCTTTACGAACACTGCGCCTGACTTGGATGAAGTTCAGGTGGGCAGACTGTTTGACCGCTTCTATACGGTGGAAGCGGCCGACCATTCAACCGGCTTAGGACTTTCCATTGCCCGGACGCTGGTAGAGCGCATGGGCGGGAAAATCGATGCCGGGTATGAGAATGGCAGACTTAAGGTGGAAATTAGCTTAACCCATGAAGAAACAAACCACTGCGAAGCTTCGGCTCAAACCATGTAGATTTCGGAGGCATCAGAAGACCTGCATCCGCCACAGCCAGAAGTTCTGTGATGGAGGTGGGATACATGGAAAATGCCACTGTCATATCGGTGTGGACACGCCGCTCCAGCTCGGAAAGTCCCCGAATACCGCCGATAAAGTCAATACGCTTATCGGTTCTGGGATCTTGAATGTTCAGGATGGGCCCCAGCAGATGATCCTGTAGGATGGATACATCAAGTCCTTTCACGGGATCTGTGGAATGAAGTTTTGAATCTGCGGTGAGCAAATACCACTTATCGTCCAGATACATACCGAAGGTTCCCTTAAGAGTTGGTGAAACCGGCTCTTTTTCTTTGCAGATAAAGGAAAATCCTGCGTTTTCTACTGCCTTTAAGAATTCATCCGTTGACAGATTATTCAGATCCCGGACCGTCCGGTTGTAGGGCAGGATGGAAAGCTGGTCATGCGGAAAGAGAACTGACAGGAAGCGGTTAAATTCTTCCTCTCCGGTGTAGTCGGGATGCTGGCTGCGGCGCTTTAGACCTACCTTTACGGCGGAAGCGCAGCGATGGTGGCCGTCTGCTATGTAGGTGCAGGGAATCCGATCAAAGGCCTGCCTAATCCCATCAATCTCTTCTTCGACGGAAATACACCATACACGGTGGGTGATACCATCCGATGAGGTGAAATCATATAAAGGGTCCCTCTGGCGGACCTTATTGACAATGCGGTTTATTTCATGATCAGAACGGTATACCAGAAAGATGGGACCGGTATGTGTATCCGTAACATCTACATGGCGGATACGGTCAAGCTCTTTATCTTCCCGGGTGTTTTCATGCTTCTTGATTATCTGATTCTGATAGTCATCGATGGAAGAGCATGCCACGATCCCGGACTGGGAACGCCCGTCCATAATTTGTTCATAAATATAATAGCAAGGGCTTTCTTCAGTGATGAAAGAACCGTCAGTAATCATGGAATCAAGGGTTTCTTTTGCTTTTTTATAGACCTTGGGGTCATAAGTGTCCACATCGGCGGGAAACTGTGTTTCCGCACGGTCTATTTTCAGGAAGGAAAGCGGTTCTTTCGTAACCTCCATAAATGCCTCCTCCCGGTTATAGACATCGTAAGGAAGGGCGGCAATGCGGCTTGCTAATTCTGGTGTGGGGCGGATGCTTTTAAATGGTGTGACCTTAGGCATGATATTCCTCCTTATCAGACGTAAAACTGTGTATTCTGTAAAATTTATGATATTGAAAGTTATGATATGATTATACGTTGGAAGAGGATTTCCGTCAACGCGCTGCTTAATTTATCATGCCTGATTTAGCCGCTAATTTAGCCGCTAATTTAGCCTATTAACGCGTTACTTAAATTAAGTATTGACGGATATAAGGAAGTCATATATAGTAGTAGGAAAAACATGAGGAGAGGATGAAAAAATTATGAGTGATTCAATCGGATGGATTATTGTTGCCTTTGTGCTTTATTTGCTGGCAATGATCGTGATTGGAGCGGTCTATGCAAGGAAAAACAGCAGCACAGAGGATTATTTTCTGGGAGGCCGTAAGCTGGGCGGGTTTGTAGCAGCGCTTTCTGCACAGGCTTCCGATATGAGCGGGTGGCTGCTGATGGGACTTCCCGGTTCCATTTATGCGTTGGGAACAGGTCAGGCGTGGATCGCAATAGGTCTGTTTATAGGAACGGTATTAAACTGGCTGTTTATTTCCGGAAGGCTGCGCCGATACACTATACGCGCCAACAACTCGCTGACGCTTCCTACTTATTTTGAAAATCGTTTTCATGATAAAAAAAGAATTCTTTTGTTTATCTCTTCGGTGACAATCGTGGTATTTTTCCTGGTATATACGGCATCAGCGCTGGCAGCGGGAGGAAAGCTGTTTAACTCCGTATTTAATGTGGATTACAAAATTGCGCTTACCATCGGTGCGCTGGTCATTCTGGCATATACCTTTATGGGCGGATTCCTGGCAGTTTGTACTACGGACTTTGTGCAGGGAACACTGATGCTGGTAGCCCTTTTGGTAGTGCCGATTGTGGCACTGGGAATCATTGGGCCTGCCAATGTGATTGTTACTCTTGATCAAAGTCAGGTGGCAGGCGGCTCTGGGGCGTTTTTAAATGTATTTTCAAATGGAGGGCAGCCGTGTCGTGCGGTGGATATCATATCCGGTCTGGCATGGGGGCTTGGCTACTGCGGTATGCCCCATATTCTGGTGCGTTTTATGGCAGTCAAGAATGAGAAAGAGTTGAACAAGTCCAAAGGAGTTGCTATTGTGTGGGTATTCCTTTCACTGGCTTTGGCTTGTGTGATCGGCATAGTGGGACGTGCCTATCTTTTCCCGGAAGTGCTTACAGGCGGTGAGGAAGAAAAGGTATTTATTAACATGATCATTAAGTTGTTTACCATGGATATTGCAGCGCCTATTGTGGCAGGATTGTTCCTCTGCGGTATTCTGGCGGCAATCATGTCCACTGCGGATTCCCAGCTTCTTGTCAGTGCATCCAGCGTGGCTGAGGATATCGTTAAGGGAATTATCAAAAAAGACGCAAAGGATGAGGATGTATTTCGTATCAGTCGTATTACTGTTGTGGTGATTGCAGTTCTGGCCTATCTGATTGCGCTGGATCCTAACAGTTCCATTATGGGATTGGTGTCCAACGCCTGGGCAGGTCTGGGTGCGGCGTTTGGCCCTACTGTATTACTTTCCCTTTACTGGAAGAGGACAAACTTTCAGGGAGCGGTTGCAGGAATTGCGTCCGGTGCACTTACGGTTATCATCTGGGATTATATACCGATTCTGGGCGGACAGACCTTGGGAACGGTTACCGGGTTATATTCATTGGCGGTGGGATTTGCAGTCAGCATTGCTGCAATTGTAATCGTCAGCCTGGTAACACCTGCACCGTCACAGGAAATGGTTGAGGAATTTGATGATGTCAGCAAGAAGCGGATCAATTTTGATGAAGAATAATAAAGAGAGTAAAAGGGCGGCCGGAAGATTCGGCTGTCCGCTTCTCGTTCTTGTGGCCGGAAGCCTTTGGGGGCTGATGGGGCTTTTGGTGCGGAGCCTGAATGAAGCAGGGCTTACTTCCATGGAAATTAGCTTTGTGCGGGCAATTGTAACCTTTGTGTGTATGCTGACAGGACTTCTTTTACTTGACCGAAAGGCACTGAAAATCCAGCTGAAAGATATCTGGTGTTTTGTGGGAACCGGGGCGCTTAGTGTTTCCTTTTTTAATTATTGCTATTTTAAAACGATTACGCTTACATCGTTGTCCGTGGCGGCGGTTCTGCTTTATACAGCTCCGGCATTTGTTATGCTGATGTCGGCAGTATTGTTTAAGGAGAAGCTTACTCTGCAAAAGGCAGCGGCTCTTTTTCTTGCTTTTGCGGGCTGCTGCTTTGTGTCAGGAATTGTAGGAGGAGCCGGAACATTGTCACTGAAGGGAATTCTTTATGGACTGGGGGCGGGATTTGGCTATGCGCTTTACAGTATTTTTGGCAGATATGCATTGGACAGGAATTATAGTTCCATGACTATTTCCTTTTACACTTTTTTGTTTGCAGCATGTTCCTCGATCTTTTTTGTGGACGGCAGGAAAGTGCTTTCTACAGTGGGAAGCAGTATGCAGCTTGGAAGCAGGACGGTTTTTCTTGTTCTGCTGGTGACGTTGATTCCGTATTTGAGTTATACCAGAGGACTTAAAGGGATGGAAAATGGTACGGCGTCGGTGCTGGCGTCTGTTGAGCCGGTAGTGGCAACGCTGGTAGGAATTTTGATTTATAAAGAAAAGATGAATATATGGAACCTATTGGGAATCTGTCTGGTGTTGGGATCCATTGTACTGATTAATATCCGGTTTGGAAAAAGAAATGAGAGGGGATCAGAAGCATGAGCGACAAAATTTATACTCCCTGCAATCCTGATGCACAGGAAGGAGTCAAAAATGTGATGAAATATCTTTCGGATATTACATATCATAAGGTTGTTACAGGACAGCATACACAGAGTATGGGGCAGGAGGAGCTTCATCACATCAGGAAGATTACGGGGAAGCAGCCGGCGCTTTTGGGATTTGAACTGCTCTCTTACTCGCCCAATATCAATTATCTGGATACAGACGAAGAATGTATGACCGAAGTGCTTGAAAATTACGGTACCTTGAAGAGAGCCTGGGAATGGGCCGAGGCAAAAGGGCTGATCACTTTTACCTGGCATTGGTTTTCGCCTCTTGGCGGCCGGTCAAAATCTTTTTTCAGTGAGAATACGGACTTTGATGCGTCCAAAGCCGTTGTGGAAGGCACGGCCGAAAACAGGGCGTTCCTTTCTGATCTGGACNCGATGGNGGGGATNCTCCGNCCNTTCTGCGAGAAANAGANACCNATTTNGTGGCNTCCTTTTCATGAGGGAGATGGCGGCTGGTTCTGGTGGGGCGCACAGGGGGCTGACACCGTTAAAAAGCTGTACCGTATTATGCAGGAGCGTTATACCAATCTGCATAAGCTGAATAATCTGATTTGGGTTTGGAATGCTCCGGGGGTGGAATACTACCCGGGAGATGATGTGGTGGATATTATTTCGAGAGATATGTATCCTCCCGCACATTGCCATACAAGCAGGAAGAAAGAATATGATGAGCTTGTGGAGATAACGGATCAAAAAAAGATCGTATTGATCGGAGAGATTGGTTCTCTGCCTTCTTTGCGTGCAATTGTGGAGGAAGGGGCAGGCTGGGCAAGCTATATGACATGGTCCCATGGATTTTGCTTAGGGGAAGAATTTAATTCTTATGAAGTGCTTCGGGAAACCTATAACAGCCCGTATGCGGTGACGAAGGAGGAGCTGCCGGTTTTGTATTAAGGCGGAAAGTTTACTGAAAACAGCAATAAANANAGCTATNTCTTCCGAATCAGCTGTACCATGGTAATNGTATGATTCTTTGTGCGTGAAATTTCATTAAAAAGATTGTCTTGATAAAAGTGAAGGAGTTTTTCATTGTTGTGGCATTCTACCATTATATATCGTCCGCCAACTAATTCCGTTGCAGCAGTAATGGAGTTATAGGCATGTGTTAATAAGGATTTTCCTGATAAAATTGATTTATCGTAGTCAGAGTTTCTTCCTAATTGACCAATCAAATAACAAGGAATACTTTGGATGGGCTCTCCGTGAAGTTTACCGCTGAAGCCATCTAATTCTTTTCTGGCTCTGGTTGATAAAGATTCGGGAATGAATAGAATTTTTAGAGCAAGTGAAAAATAGCCAAGAATAATAAATTTGCCCTGCTGTAAGGCGGTTTCATCAACAATCAGGTAAGTTCGCGCTTTAGATAGTGACTCAAAGTCAACTGCACGATAGTGTAAAAAGAATTGTATATCAGGATCTTGTTTGCAGGCAAAAGAAGATAATGTGTGCTGAAGTAACTCTTTATTCCCTGCCAGTTTGGAAATTAATGTTTTGAGTGCAATAACCATTGGTCTAAGAGCGCTTCCCCCCTTTTTCGGTCGTCATCGGAAAAAGGATGGCAGGAAATAGGCTGTGGTGAATCACTTTCCATTACTTTTACAAGTCTTTTTAACGATTCCATATCAGAAATTTCTATTTTACGGTCAAATGTACTTGTAGCCATAGATTTTCTCCTTTTTAGTATTTTACGGTTGAAAGTTTCTTACTTCCTTAATTAATAGTATATGTGAATTAGTGGAATAAGACAAATGAACATTTTATAAAAATTATAAATAAAAATGCAAATTAGTGGTGAGCAGCAATACTGATAATATGTATATAATTCGAAAGGTCAAAAAGTTATTGTTTACTCGCCACAATCGTAAACTCTCCCGGTATCTTCTCATTTGTCCATGCAGGATGTTCATCAAACTTTCTTAGAATAAAACCACTGTTTATAACAGAATTGATGATCTCACTGACGGTATACTTTCGATAGCTGCATTTGGGCATCTGCTCTCGAATATTTTCTTCAAAAAAACGAGCGTGTGCCATTTCACCTTCAAAAATTTCCGTTGAAAAGTAACTCATAGTCGGCTGCTCAAAATTTAATATATCTGATATTTTTGTAAATGGATGAAAATCGCTACATATCATTTTGCCGCCATCTTTTAACAAGGAGTGCATGATGCGCATGAACTCATCAATGTCATGAAAATAATGCAATACGCCGCCTTCCATAAAAACGACATCAAAATAATTTCCGTACTTCCCGGTATCGATTTCCAAGATATCACATACTTCAAAATTTAAGTCAACTTTTGCGGCAACCGCAACTTCAAGTGCATATCGTTTATTATCTTCTGAAATATCAAAGACAGTAACGTCTGCTCCTAAAACAGCTAAGGGGACAGCTTTCTTTCCGCAGGAACCACATATGTTTGCTATTTTGATGCCGTTATAAGTATCAAAATAATCAGAATATCTTTTCAACATTCCTATAGGATTTTCCAGATCCATTTTTGCTCTGTCAACTGGTGTGCCTGAATTTTTCAGCCAGAACTCATATGCGTTATACTCCCATGCTTTTTTATTTTGAATGCTATAATCGGTCATCTTTGAATATCCTCATGGTTTTCATTTTATGTTTTTAATTGGTTCGCAATTCTGAAAAGGGAGAAACATAATTATTCAGGAAAAGGCTCCAAAAATAATGGAATCCATTCAAACTCCATAGGATCTGTGACATATTTTTCCTGGATCCGTAGGTACTCCTCCTCAGTTATTTCCGTGTCAAGATCGCCATTTACCCAGTTTCCTCCATAATATACATCATCTATAAGATTAACAGCAATTGTGTCTAACACGACCCATTCCTCAACGTCTTCCTGAAATTGTAAGTAAGTTGTTGAGGAATACATNCCGCCACTANCANATNCAANANTACCGTTCTGANAGATTGTCATATCAAAATATGAGGTGAGGCATTCCATTCCGATTCCATGGGCGTCGCTGTAATAGTAAATAACATCGGGCGTGTTCCCATAATAGGTCATAATCATTTCCGGAAAACCATCACCTGTCACATCTGCCAGGGCATAGTTGATTTCTCTGTTATTAGGCCAGTGATTATCCTGGTAGGAGGTCAAGTGCGCGCACAGTTCATTATACAGATACTTCCATTCTCCGCCCCAGAGCTTATCTAGTACGTCCTCATCGTTGATATCATGAACATTTGCATTCATGAATTGCTCATACTGCTTCAGAACCTCTATATAAGGCTGTGGCATATCAGGACATATGTATACCTGCCATTGCATTTGCTCTGATGAGATGTCTTCTGGTTCTGTGCTCTTGGATTCTGTAATTTCGGATTTTATTTCTTCCGGGCTTTCTGATTCTTTGTCTTCAAAGATTTCCACTTCTGGGTCTTCGGATATAGCCAGAGGCGTAGAACTTGGCTCCATTTCCTGTGCAATATTTTCTGTTTTTTCGGCTTTTGCACATGCACATAAACTGAGAATACATAGAAGCGTTATTTTTAAAATAAATATTTTTGATAATATTATCTTTTTCNATTTCATTTCCTTTCCTTTTTTGTACAAGTATCTACTAAAATAGNNTGAACTTTGAAAAGGGAAAAAGCAAGAATATCGTGGTGATGGACTCTTTTTTCTATATTAATAGCAGCAGATACAAAACTGAAATCCGAAAAAATGATCAAGACCTGCGAACTGCACCTTATCCTCTAAAAACTGCATTCTATAGGAAAGCAGATTGAAGGAAAACGCAAATCTGCTACAATGAAACTATAGAAAGGGAAAACGTATGAAGCTGACAATGAACAGAATTTCACAGGGCGAAGATGAGGTAATCATCCGATACCGGGAGATGAATAAGCGGATTGAAATGATTGCGGCACTGACAGAAGGAAAAACGTCAAAGATCAGCGCCAGATATAATGATGAGATGATTTTGATCAGTCCGGAGTCCATTCTTTATTTGGAGAGTGTGGACGGGGTGACCTGGGCGTATCTGGCGGATAAGGTATGCAGGATCTATGAGAGTCTGGAAAAGGTCGTACTGGCATGGGGAGAAAGAGGATTTTTTAGGTGCTCCAAATCTATGGTTATCAATATTTACCGGATCAGTACCTTAAAGAGTGAGCCGGGAAACCGAATTCTGGCACGGATGGAAAACGGTGAGAAGGTGATGATCTCTCGAAGGTATGCAAGGGAACTCAGAAGAATTTTGAAGGGAGGGGCAGAAGATGAAGAAGAGCAGCCTTAAGGAAAAATTCATGCATTATCTGGGAGCGGAGATATGGATTGAATATAAAGCCTGCCTGTACTCTTATTGCATCATGGTTTTTTACTGTGGTTTTTTACTTTTTCAGAGAATTTACCAGGCAAGGATCCTGATTTTATCTGAGATGGTGATAGCGGCTTATTTTATGGGGTATGTGCAGGTATATCTGCTGAAAAACTTTGATGAATCGGACCGATTAGGAAAACATGAGATACTAAGTATTCTGTTATGCAGCTTTTTGTATACACTGATTTCTTATATTTTGAGCTGGTTTGGGCGAAGCCTCCCGGCTACAGGGTTATTTTTCCTGTTTATGCTGTTCAGCTTTGGCTGTGTCTATCTGGTAAATAAGATAAGAAGGGCATACGATACCCGGAATTTAAACAGGATGCTTGCAGAATTTAAGAAGGGGGAGGGAAGTGAAAGATAAATTTTTCACTTCTGCGATCGGAGGGAGGTTAATAGATGGAAAAGGCAATTGAGATTACAGGACTTACCAAGAATTACGGGAAGCACCGGGGTGTGAAAGGGATTTCCCTTCAGGTAGAAAAGGGAGATAGCTTTGGATTTTTAGGTCCAAACGGGGCGGGCAAGTCCACCACTATCCGCAGTATTTTGGGATTGCTGCATTTTGGACAGGGTGAGATTAAAATACTTGGGATGGACAGCGTGAAGCAACAGAAAGAAGTATTAAGCCGGACAGGATATATGCCGTCGGAGGCTATGTTTTATCCTACGATGAAGGTGCGGGATGTGATACGGTTTGCAGCAGATATCCGCAGACGTGACTGCAAGGTGGAGGCAGAGAAGATTTGTGAGGTTCTGGAACTGGATACCGGCAAAAAGATAGAGGAGCTGTCATTAGGGAACAGAAAGAAGGTAAGCATTGTCTGTGCCATGCAGCATAAGCCGGAGCTTTTGATTTTGGACGAACCTACTTCCGGGCTGGANCCGTTAANGCAGGAAGCATTTTTTAAATTGATCTNGAGATTATAACAGTNAGGGAACNACTNGCNTNNTANCCTCCCATGTGCTTACANAGGTNAAGCGTTACTGCAAAAATGCTGCGATTATCAGGGAGGGGGAGATCATTCGGGTAGATACGGTGGAAAACTTATCCAGATCCAATCTGCGTAAGATAAGAGTTTGGGAAGCAGGGGAAGAGAGAAGCTTTTCTTATAGCGGGGATATGAAGGAACTGATCCGGAAATTAAGTGAGATGGAGCCATTGGATGTTTTGATTGAGGAACCGGGGCTGGATGAACTTTTTATGCATTACTACTCCGAATCAGATGCCGGGGATGGCAGGAGAGAGGAGGTGTTGTAATGACTCTGTTAAAACATGAGATTAAAATGAATTTAAGGACTTTGCTGATATGGATGCTCAGCGTGGGGGTGCTTTGTGCAGGCTGCATTCTTCTGTTTAAAAGTCTGGAAGAAAGTATGAGAGGAATGGCGGCCGCTTATTCGGATATGGGAGCATTTTCTACTGCCCTTGGCATGGATAAGCTCAGCGTCAGCACACTGGAAGGGTTTTACGGAACGGAAATTGCGCTGATGTTTGCTATAGGAGGCGCCATGTTTGCGGCAATGACCGGCGCATCAATGCTTTCCAAGGAAGAAGAAGGGCACACCTGTGAGTTTCTTCTTACTTTGCCCATGGGGAGAAGAACAGTTATTTTGGGGAAATATATGGCAATGGCGTTGTTGGTGCTTTTATTTAATGGGATAACTGTGCTGCTGATATTGGCGGGTTTTGCCGGTGTTGGGGAAATGCCGGATGGAAAAACTTTTGCCCTGTACCATGGGGCGCAGCTTCTGATGCAGCTTGAGATAGGAAGTGTGTGTTTCCTGATTTCGGCAATAGCGAAGCGCAGACAGCTTGGAGCTTCTCTGGGACTTGCCATGGTGCTTTACATGGCCGATCTGATGTGCAGAATCATTCCGGATCTGGAGGATTTGAAGTATGTGACGCCTTACTATTTTTCCAATGGGGCGGACATTTTTGCAGGCGGAGAATTGCAAGGTGAAATGGTGGTGATCAGTCTGATAGTGACATTTTTTACGGTGGTGGCAGCAACAGTAGTATATGAAAAAAGAGATCTGGCGGCATAAGAAGGAGAGAAGCATATGAATGAGGTATTGACAATCAATGTGCAGATAACAGGAATGTCTGGAATGGAGCGGAAAGAAGGAAGTGTGCATATGATCTTCTTTACCGGAAGCAGTAATTGCAGGAACTTTCAAGGGGAGATTATGGATGGCGGCGTGGATACTCAGGTGCTGAGAGCAGATGGGGCAGGTACATTGTCTGCGCGCTATTTGATGGAGGGAATGGATTGCGAAGGGAAGCCTTGCAAACTATATGTGGAAAACAACGGGACACTGGATGAAAACGGAAATATTACCACAACACCTAAAATTCTTACGAACAGCAGTGCGCTTAAATGGCTGGAAACGGCAGAATTGTCAGGAACAGTGGAGGGAGCAGGAGAAGGAAAGGTTTTGATCAGGATTTATGAGAGAAGGCAGGGAGAAAAGGTGCAGTAAATTAACGTTTAGTGTGGGTATGCGTATGCAAGACGGCCGCTCAGATGAAAAGAAAGCCTTTCGTCAACACGCTCGATAAAGCGTTCGCGAATTGTTTCCTCAAGGATTTCTTTTCATCTGAGCTGGGGTATTGAATGACGCATAGCCCAACTAACCGCCTTACTAAGGTCGAATGTTCCACTTTTCGGCAAATAGCCAGACTGTGGATTAGGCGACTATAGTGGCGTCATAAGCTGGTTTTCCGTCAGCCAATAACTTAAAACCCGGATAGAACTCAAATTCTAAAGGAGCCAATTCGCGAACGCTTTATCGAGCAGTGGCAAGCGCCAGTATGGCGCGTAGAATTTGATTCTATCCGGGGTTTCGTATTTCTAATTGAAACCCAGCTAAACGTTAATTTCCTTTTTGAGACTAGGGCCTTATGGGAATAGTTGACATAAGAATACATTTGTATTATAATTGTATTCGTTAATTACATATTAAGGAGGAAACAAAATGGGATATGAAATGACGAAGCTGATTGTTGATATTATTTTTGGGGTATGTGCGTTGGGATTAGGATTGTATTATCTTATAACTCCCTATGAAAAACTGGCGGCTAAAAATCCAAAACTGAAATCTGAAAAAGTGATCAAGGTCTGCGGGGTACTGCTTGTGATATTAGGTGCTGCTATTGCTGTAGCGGGTATAATTGGTCTGATTTGAGAAATTAAAAAGTGAAAAGAATGAAAAGCTGCATGGAAAAATCCGTGCAGTTTTTTGTTTACCTTTAAAGATTGTGGGCTAATGAGAATAGTTGACGCAAGAATACATTTGTATTATAATAGTATTCACTAATGGGGGTATAGAAATTGGAAGACAAAAAGCTTATTATTCGTCCGCAAAAATATACAAGTGAATCTAAGGTAGTTTCCATGAGGCTGCCAATTGACATGCTGGTGGAGGTGGACCGTGTTGCCAAGGAGACCGGAAGAACACGTAACGAAATCATGCAGATTTGCTTGGAATTTGCATTGGAAAATATGATCATAGAAGAGTAAAGGAGACAGGGCGGATTCGTATGGAGCAGCAGATAAAAAGAGAAGGTCTTGTGAGCATTATCAAATATGAAGAGGATCATGAGGTTCTTGTATGGAAGCATCCGGTGGAAGACTTCAGGATGGGTACACAGTTGATCGTCCATGAAAGCCAGGAGGCTGTATTTTTCAAGGACGGTCGTGCTTTGGATGTGTTTGGCGCAGGCCGTTATACTTTGGAGACGCAACGGCTGCCACTGTTAGATCAGTTTTTCAGACTTCCTTCTGACACAGAGAAGACCTTTCATTCGGAAGTATACTATATTAACATGGCAACACAGATGGGAGTCAAATGGGGGACAGATTCCAAGATTCGGCTGCTTGACCCTCTTTCCGGGCTTCCCATTGAGATTGGCGCCTGCGGGGAGTTTAATATCCGTGTATGCAATTCCAGGAAGTTATTGCTGAAGGTTGTGGGTACGGCATCTGGTTTTCAGCAGGGAAATCTGCTGGGTGAGGAGGGGGAGAAAGGGTATTTTCGTTCCCTGGTAATGACTCAGGTGAAAAGCAGCCTTGCACGGATCATCAAGGAGGAGAATATCAGCATTTTGGAAATAGATGCCGAACTGGTGCGACTTTCTGATATCTTAAAGGCAAGAATTAATGATATGTTGGAAGCGTATGGGCTGACGATGCCGGACTTTTTTATCAGCCGGGTGATCACGCCGGATGAGGATCCCAATTACCGCCGGCTGAAGGAACAGCATGCACAGCAGTACCTGCTCATCCAGCAGGAGGAGATCCGGCGGAGAGAAGCGGAAGCTGCGGCAGAGCGTAAGACAGTGGAAGCACAGACTGCGGCCAGGCTTAAGATTATTGAGGCACAGGGAAGTGCAGAGATTTTGAAGATACAGAAGAACGCAGAAGCAGAGGGATATAAGATGCAGGCAGCGGCAGAAGCAGCGGAAATGCAGATGAAAGGCTATACATATCAGCAGGAAACTTCCCGGCTTGTGGGGATGGAAGCTATGAAAAACGGAATTGGGAATGGCACAGGCGGAAACTCTATGCTGGGAGATCTGACCGGGCTTGGCATTGGCTTGGGTGCTATGGGCGGAGTTATGAATATGACGAAAGATGCCCTGTCGCCTTTGATGGAGCAGGGAGCACAGATGGGGCAGATGATGGAGGGTATGATAAAAGCACCGTGGAACTGTACCTGTGGGCAAGTGGGAAATACTGGTAATTTTTGTAGTAACTGCGGTAAGAAAAGGGGCGAATAAAAGATATGGGAAAGAAGCTTTTAAAAGGGTATATCCTGATCGTTCTGGTATTTATTATTTATGTTGTGGCTGCAATACCCTTTTTGAAAACGGATGTTTTTTGGGCAGCCTTTGCTTTTTCGCTGGCAGCCTTTTGGGCACAAGCCTATACCCTGCATACAATAATGAAGAGCCAGACAGCCATAAAAGACAGAATATATGATTTCCCGTTGATCAGGATCAGTGCGCTGTATCTGGCAATACAGCTTTTGGCCAGTTTGCTGTTAATGGGATTTTCTGCAAAAGTACCGGTCTTTGTGGCGGTACTTATAGAAATGGTGATATTGGCGGTAGCAGTCATGGGCTTTTTTGCCGTAGGGGCAGTGCAGAAGGAGATCATCAGGCAAGATATCCAGCTGAAAAAGAAATTGGCAGGTATGGAGGAACTGCGGACCAGAGTTCAGCTTTTGATAAGCCGGTGTGGTGAAGGACAGATCAGAGAACTTCTCCAAAAGCTTGCGGAGGAGGTCCGGTACAGTAATCCGGTGTCAGAGGGGAATTCGGAAGAAATAGAGGAAGAAATTGCTGTTTTGTTTGGAGAAGTGGAAGCGGCAGCATTGGATGGAGATTTGGAAAATACGGAAGAACTTTGTACTCAGATGAAGGGACTTTTAAGGGAGAGGGACAGGATTTGCAAGGAATCACATAAAAATAACCAGTATATTGCTCGATGAAGGTCTGCGCCGGATAAGGCATGGGCAAAAGTACAGAAAACAGGGGAGAGTATGAAAGATGTCTGTATTGATATGCAAAATGTGTGGCGGTGATCTGGATATCACAGAGGGGATGACAACGGCAAAGTGCCCGTACTGTGGTACAAACCAGACACTGCCGAAGCTTAATAATGAGCAGCGTCTCAGGCTTTATGACCGGGCGAACCATTTCAGACGCAGCAACGATTACGATAAAGCAATGGCAGTGTATGAACAGATTTTAAATGAGGATCAGACGGACAGTGAAGCCTACTGGTCCATTGTTTTGTGCCGTTATGGAATTGAGTATGTGGAAGACCCGGTAAGCGGTAAGAGGATTCCGACTGTCAACCGGGCACAGTACACCTCTATCCTGGCAGACGAGGATTATAAAGCGGCCCTTCGGTATGCGGATGTTGTCCAGGCAAGACTCTATGAGCAGGAAGCGGAAACTATTGACAAGATTCAAAAAGGCATATTGCAGGTATCCCAGAGGGAAGAACCTTATGATATTTTTATCTGTTACGAAGAAACGGATGATGGCGGAAACAGGACGAGGGACAGTGTGCTGGCTGATGAGCTTTATTATCAATTGACAGGGGAAGGACTTAAGGTTTTCCTTGCAAGGATCACATTGGAAGATAAGCTGGGTACAGCTTATGAGCCATACATTTTTGCGGCGCTTCATTCTGCCAGAATTATGATTGTTTTAGGAACCAGTCCGGAGAATTTTCAGGCAGTGTGGGTGAAAAATGAGTGGAGCCGGTATCTTTCGCTGATCAGGCATGGGGAAAAAAAGGTATTGATTCCTGCCTACCGTGATATGGATCCGTATGATCTGCCGAAAGAATTTTCTCATTTGCAGGCACTGGACATGTCCAGGCTGGGATTTGTACNGGANTTGCTGCGTGGTGTGAGGAAGATTNTAGGTGNTAGTGTGGTACACACTGGTGCAGCAAATTTGGATGCATCACATACAGATACGAGAAAGCCTGCTTATCCGGATTCGGCTTCCCTGACAGGGATGAAAGGGATTGACTATCAGCCATCCAGGGAAAAGATACGCGGGACTGGCTGGGAGCCCTACGGCTGGAAAAGAGGGGTTGCGCTGGTGGCGGCTCTTGTCCTGATAATTCTTCTAATAAACAGCAAGGGGATTTATCAGCGGTGGAAAATGGATCATGAGGAAGCTGCTTTGGCCAATACAGAACAAGCGGAAAAAGAAAATGATTCATCTTCAGATGGCGGAGAAGATGCAAAAGTCCAACAGGAAGAACAGGAAAACGAAAAGAATACTATGAATGGCTTTTTGGAACAGCTGGTATCGTCTATTTATCAGTGCCCCGCAAATATGGTTTCGGATAGCCAGCTGGCAAAGATACAACAGCTTTCCATAAAACGTGACTGGGAAACATGGCAGGTTGGTTACAGCTTCGAAGCACCTTCGGAGGATTTGGTCCAGGAGTCAGGGGAGGGACTTGTGTGGCTGTCCTTATCGCCGGAAGAGGAGTTAGACCTGAACGGTATAACACTATTTTCTGGGCTGAAAAAACTGGATGTGGATGACAGAGTTACTGCAAGTGATATCAAAGGACTGCAGCTGGAAAGTATCAGTGCATATTTTTTGAGCCCGGCGGAAGCCGCTGAAATATTGGAAAACCCGGCGGCTGTCAAAGAACTGGGATTTAATGCCGGTGTNGAGAATCTGGACGGAATTGATCTGTNTGAAAATTTGGNAACATTATCANTTGATTATTCGGAAATTGATAATGTAGATGCGCTAATTCATGTAGGGCATTTGAAAAATCTCTCCATGTATTGTGATGAAACCCTGACAGATTTTACAGTCCTTGAGAAGCTTTCGAATTTGGAGAAGCTTTCATTGAAGGCGGACGGGCTGAAGACGATTGATTTTGTCAGTAGACTGAGCCATTTAAGCAGTCTGGAAATTACAGGCGGGAAGCTGCGGACATTATCCGGTCTGGAAAATTGTC
>WFLX010076648.1_pt1 | contig 25448 bp, 20 predicted proteins | sample 4967041 | NCBI WGS metagenome assembly WFLX01 (sample SAMN12857096, study PRJNA449069) | gut metagenome | isolation source: stool from male and female vole | host: Microtus ochrogaster | place: USA:Florida | collected 2017
AAGCAATTGAATATTCCCCTAAAAGAGTGTTATTCTTACTGTGAATTTAATTTTAAAAAGATAGAAGGCATATTCGGTCATGAATTTATAAAGATGCTTTTGATTATATAGGAACAAAAGTTCAAATAAGGAGATTAGCTATGGACGTGAAAGTAGAAAGAAAAGTATTATTAAATCCCGGTCCGGCAACAACGACGGATACTGTAAAGATGGCGCAGATCGTACCGGATATCTGTCCGCGGGAGAAAGAGTTTGTAGGGATCATGCGGGAGATCGAAGAGGGACTGTTAAAGATTGTTCATGCTGATCCGAAAGAATATGCAGCAGTCCTGTTCTGCGGTTCCGGAACGATCAACATGGATATCTGTCTGAACTCCCTTCTACCGGAAGGGAAGAAAATCCTTGTGATCAATAATGGTGCATACAGCAGTCGTGGGGTAGAAATCTGTAACTATTATGGTTTGGAGCATGGTAACATGAAGCTGCCGATTAATCGGCGGCCTGATCTGATAGAGGTTGGAAAAGTTCTGCAGGAGAACCCGGATATTGCGTTGGGATATATCACACATCATGAGACAGGGACAGGATTATTAAATCCGATCCGGGAGATCGGTGCTTTAGCGCACCAGTATAATGCGAGATTTGTTGTGGATACAACCGCCACTTATGCGATGCGTCCGATCAATATTCATGAGGACAATGTTGATTTCTGTATGGCATCGGCACAAAAGGGTATCATGGCTATGACAGGACTATCCTTTATTATCGGCAGGCGGGATGCGATAGAAGCTTCGGCGGAGTATCCGAAGCGTTCCTATTATTGTAATTTATATCTGCAGTATCAGTATTTTATGGAGCATGGGGAGATGCATTTTACGCCTCCGGTACAGGTAATCTATGCCACAAGACAGGCTTTGAAGGAATATTTTGCAGAAGGCGAACAGACAAAATGGGAACGGCATAGAAAGGTTTTTGCAGCCATCCGCAGAAATCTTACGGAACTTGGATTTCATATCTTTATTCCGGAAGAAATCCAGTCTGAGTTGGTGGCAGCGGCGCTTTATCCTGACGATCCGAACTGGGACTTTGAAAAAGTGCATGATTACTGTTATGAAAGAGGTTTTACGATCTATCCCGGTAAGGTAGAGAAGAAGGGTATGTTCCGGTTGTGTGCTCTGGGGGCAATTACAGAGCAGGATATTGAAGATTTCTTTGTGGTATTCAGGGAAGCACTGGAAAAATATAATGTAGCCGTACCTGTAATGTATCAATAAAATGGGAAGATGTTTTGTGAAAATATGGTTAAGGAGAATTAAGAAATGAAGAAGATTTATACATGTTTTTGTACAGATGTGATCCATGAGGGGCACCTGAATATTTTAAAAAGAGCGAAAGAATATGGCGAAGTGATCGTGGGCGTGCTGGCGGACGAAGCGATGGTAAGATATAACAGATTCCCCACGATTTCGCTGGAGGATCGGATAGAGATCGTGAAAAATACCGGTCTGGCAGATCGTGTGATTGTGCAGAATACCATCATGTATGATGAAGTGATAGCAGCAGAAAAACCGGATTATGTGATCCACGGGGACAACTGGAAAGAAGGACCGGAGAATGCGATCCGTCAGAATGTGCTGAAGAATCTTGCTGAGTATGGCGGAGAACTGATTGAAGCGCCTTATACCTATAACAGGGAAGTCAAAAAGATAGATGACCGTATCAAAGAAAAACTGGCGATGCCGGAGTTTAGAAGGAAAAGGCTGAAGCAGCTGATCACAATGCGTCCGATCGTAAAGACGCTGGAAGTGCATTCCGGACTGACAGGACTGATTGCAGAGAAGACGGTGGTAGAGCATCATGGTGAACTGGATCAGTTTGACGCCATGTGGATATCCAGCCTGTGTGATTCCACGGCAAAGGGCAAACCGGACATAGAGCTGGTTGATATGTCTTCCCGTATCAGAACCATTGATGATGTTATGGATGTAACGACCAAGCCGATCATTCTGGATGGAGATACCGGAGGGCTGATCGAGCATTTTGTCTATAATGTCCGTACACTGGAGCGAATGGGGGTTTCCGCCGTGATCATAGAAGACAAGACAGGACTGAAGAAAAATTCCTTGTTTGGTACGGAAGTAGAGCAGACACAGGACAGTATTGAGAACTTCTGCGCTAAAATCAGCGCAGGAAAGGAAGCCCTGCGGACAGATGAATTTATGATCATTGCGAGGATCGAAAGCCTGATCTTAGAGCGGGGCATGGAGGATGCTTTGACCCGGGCAAAGGCCTATGTGGAAGCCGGAGCAGACGGGATCATGATCCATTCCAGAAAGAAAACGCCCGATGAGATCGTGGAATTCTGCAGGCTGTTCCGTAAGACGGATCAGGAGACACCGATTGTAGTCGTGCCGACGTCTTTTTCCTCCATAACGGAAGAAGAGCTTGCTAAGGCAGGGGTGAATATTGTTATTTATGCCAATCAGCTTACAAGAAGCGCTTTTCCGGCGATGCAGAAAACGGCGGAAACGATATTGAAGAATCATCGTTCGCTTGAAGCAGACGAAGCCCTGATGTCGTTTAAAGACATTATCCGATTGATTGATGAATTATAAGTTATTAGTTGTTTGTGAAAACATAAATATGAGGTTTGCATAACTCGAAGTTTGCATAGCTATGTTCCAAAAATGATTTCATTTATGATGTTTTTGGAACATAGCTATGCAAACAAAGAGTTATGTAAGCCGTGCAAGACTGTTGTAATTGTTTAAATTATAATAAAAAGAGGAACAAGGAAATGAAAGAATATGCAATCCTTATGGCCGCCGGCATGGGCACCAGAATGCGTCCGCTGACGGAGACGATGCCAAAACCTTTGATACCGGTTCACGGGAAACCGATGATCGAGACAGTGATCGAAGGACTGTTGAGCAGACCGGTAGATGAAATCTATATCGTGACAGGCTATCTGGGAGAACAGTTTCAGCAGATGGAAGAAAAGTATCCGCAGGTACATCTGATCAAGAATGAAGAATATGATGTCAAAAACAATATCTCATCCATTTACGCAGCACGGGAGATACTGCCGTTAGGAAACTGCTTTATCTGCGAGTCAGACCTGTATGTGGCCGCTCCGGAGATCTTTCAAAAGGAGCTGCATCATTCCTGTTATTATGGTAGGATGCAGGCAGGATATTCGGACGACTGGACATTTGGAGTCAAGGACGGTCGGATCAGCCGCGTGGGAAAAGGCGGGACGGATGCGTACAATATGGTAGGCGTTGCATGGTTTTGCCAGAAAGACGCGGCAGAGTTAAAAAATCTCATTGAACAGGCTTATACCTGGAACGACAGCGGTGAGCTTTTCTGGGATGATGTGGTAGACAGGAACCTGGATAAACTGGATCTGGTGGTGGAACCGGTTTATGAGGGGCAGATCATAGAAATTGATACTGTAGAAGAACTAAATAGTATTAATAAAAAATAACTGACGATGTATGGGAGTCTTAAGGATGAATGCACAGAGTTTATTAAAAGAGATAGAAAATATGGGAATCAAAGTAATCACCGGAGTACCGGACTCTACCTTGAAGCAGTTTTGTGACGGGCTGCAGTCTTATCAGGGTCAGTTGAAACATTATGTGCCGGTAAATGAAGGCGCTGCGATCGGTATTGCAGTAGGGACGTACTTGTCGTCCGGCCATCCGGCATGTGTTTATATGCAGAATTCCGGTCTGGGCAATATCGTCAATCCGATCACATCTCTTGCCAATAAGGAAGTGTATGGTATCCCGATGCTTTTGATCGTTGGATGGCGCGGGGAGCCCGGAGTGAAGGATGAGCCGCAGCATGTCTATCAGGGAAAGATCACGAAAGAATTGTTGGATGTGCTTTCCATACCTTACGCGGTTCTGGATGCAGATACTACCATGGAGGAGATGGATACCATCTTAAAACAGGCGGGGGACGCCATGGCAGATAGGAAACAATTTGCTCTGGTTGTGAAAAAGGGAACCTTTGAAAAAGCAGATAAATTTGTCTGGGAGAATGGATATCCGATGAACCGGGAATGGGCTTTGGGTGAACTTCTTAAGATGATTCCGCAGGAGGCATGTATCGTATCGACCACCGGTAAGATCTCCAGGGAACTTTATGAACAGAGTGATAAGTTATACGGCAATCATGACAGAATCTTCATGACAGTGGGCGGTATGGGACATGCATCCATGATCGCATTTGGAATTGCGCAGGATCAGCGGGATCGAAAGGTGGTCTGTATCGACGGGGACGGCGCGGCGTTGATGCATATGGGTGGTATGGCATTTTTGGCTTCCAATGCTCCGGAGAATTATATTCATATCATCATTAATAATCAGGCGCATGAGTCAGTTGGCGCAATGCCCACCGGCGCACAGGCAGTCAGCTTTGTAAAAGTGGCACAGGCAGCGGGATATAGGAAGGCGCTTTCTATCGCTAAGCAGGAAGATATGACGCAGATAAGAGACCTGCTGAACGAAAAAGGACCTGTACTCTGCGAGATCATGGTGGGACTTGATTCCAGGGCAGATCTGGGGAGACCAAAGGAGACGGCGGCAGAGAACCGGGAGACCTTTATGTCTTATCTTAATAGATAATGCAAAGAGGTGAAATATGCAGAATGGGAATCCGGAAAAAAGAGTAAGCATCATTGTTCCCGTATATAATGCGGAACGATATTTAGACAAGTGTCTGTCATCCCTTGTGGAGCAGACATATGCTAATATTGAAATTATCGTAATAGATGATGGTTCGACGGATGGAAGCGGCGGAATATGCGACAGGTATGCCGCGGAGTTCCCTACAGTACATTGTTATCATAAGGAAAATCAGGGAGCCGGACAGGCGCGTAATTTTGGGATGGATCGTTCCACAGGCGATTATATTATGTATGTGGATGCAGATGACTATATTGCAAAGAGATGTGTTGCGGAAGTGGTGGGCATTGCCGAGCGGTATCAGGCTGATCTGGTAGACTTTGGGAAAGTATATATGCTTTCTGCAAAGAATGTATTTGAAGATACAGATAAAACTATCAGACATTTCCGGTCTTCAGAGGAGGTACGTCAGATCAGCGGTCAAATACGGAAGATGATCTGGGGAAAACTATATCAAAGGGAGCTGGCGCTCAGTGTCCGTTTTACCAGCCGGCAGCGTGGGGAAGATGCATGCTATATGGCGGAGATTCTGGAACATTGCAAAAGTTTGGTCAAATATAATCATTGCCTTTATGCATACCGGGCATATCAGGAAAGTCTGACGCGGGGAAAAGCGTCGATCAGGACGATCAAAAGAGAACTGGGACGATATCAGGCAGTATATGATCAGGCTGACAGCCGGGAGCAACAAGAGGAAGCGCTTAGACAGACCGTTCGGTACTGTCAAAGGACAGCTGAGGATATCGTGTATCGTGGGGAAGAAGCGGTATCACGAAAACAGTTACTGCTTTTAAAAGATAAGATGGATAGGATTAGTCATGTTAATGATGCCGCAGAAACAACATATACGCTGATCGGGAAAGCTATAGAGACTTCGCAGGTCTCATGGGCTAACAGAACCTATAAGAGAATGAGAAACTTGTACAGTAGATGTATGGGCAAGGTAAAGGTGTGGATCAATTACGAGTATCACTTAGAATAAAGATGCCTGCGACATATCACTAAAGTGCAATAAAGTTTGCAGGTTATGGAAAGGCATGGTAAGGATTGCGGATGAAATTAAGGGATATCGTTCCTTATAAGATTATGAGAGAACGCAGAATCAAACAGCATTTTCAGATATTGAAAGCGCAGCAGGAGCCATTAGTATACAACCGGAAAGGGCAGAGAAAGCGGGTATTTTACCTGCAGGATGTTTTGGCGCAGCATACACCGTATACACTGGTCTTGGATCAGGAGCCGGAGGAAANTTTGTGGGATCGCAACAACACGGGNCTTCCGATNCAGTTTTTTTCNCATAAGGNNATATTTGAAGAGGNNAGTNCTTATTGTGNCCGCAAATATGCATTATNGTTTGAATCAGAGACGATCCAGCCGGAGGATTANACACGTGTGATGAATGATCCGGGCAGAATGGCGGAGTACAGTAAAATCTTTACATTCTCGGATCAGGTCTTAGACCGGTATCAAAACGCATTGTTTATTCCTGCCAGCGGGCTTTGGTATGGTACCGCGGTCAATGGGGGAATGCTGGATGAGCAGCGTTATGAAAAAAAAGAGAAAAATATTTCGGTGGTTGCTTCTGCCAAATCCCACACAAAATATCATAGATTACGTGTGGAGACAGCAAAAAGGGCGGTGGAAGCAGATCTGGCAGATGGATATGGGGCTTTTTGCAACAATCGTGTCAATAAAAAGGCAGACGCCTTAGATGATTATCGTTACAGCATAGTGGTGGAAAATGATGTAAAGCCCTATTATTTTACGGAAAAGATTCTGGATTGTTTTGCTTCTATGACCATCCCGATTTATCTGGGCGCGACAAAGATCGGTAAGTATTTTAATATGGATGGTATTATCACACTGGAAGAAGGAAAATGCGATCATATAGAAGATATTCTGAAGCAGTGTTCCATGCAGGATTATGAAGCAAGACGGGAAGCAGTGATCGATAATTTTGAGCGGGTGAAGCAGTATCGGTGTATAGAGGATTATCTGATGACGCATTATAGGGATGAATTTACACTGGAACATGTAGAAAATAAATCATAGATGAAATCCATAGGAGAGACGGAATAAATCAGTGAATGTGATCGTGGATATTAAGGGAGGATATGGAAACCAGCTGTTTTGTTATGCGCTGGGTTATGCAGTGTCAAAGAGGCTGCAGGCGCAGCTGTGGCTGGATACCAGTATGCTGCATCATCATGTCGTAAAGAACCGGCAGGCGGAGATCCTGCATTTGAATATTGTCTATGATAAACTCATAACATATCCTTATGACAGTCGGCTGTTATATAGAAAGCTGGGTATCAACAGATTCTGCAAAAGAAATGCAATAGGGTGGAATACTGCCGTATATAAGGAAAAACAGTTGATCCAATATGATCCGGATGTATTTGAGATAAATAAGAATACGTATTTTGATGGATTCTGGCAGAATCCGGATTATTTCAATCAATATCGGGAAGAACTGTTACCACTGCTGCAGCCGAAAGAAGAAAAGACAGAGAGCGTAATTGCGCTGGCAAAACAAATGCAGCGGGAGGAGAGCATATCCGTGCATATCCGGAGAGGCGATTATATAGGTCTTGCATGGGATCTGCCGATGTCTTATTATGATACGGCGATGATAACGATGGAAGAACGTTTAAGCGTGATTCCGCATTATTATGTTTTTTCGGATGATATGGATTTTGCCAGAGAATATTATAAAGATTCCGGGCGGCAGATAACTTTTGTCAGCTATGATTCACAGTCTCCGGTCAGAGACGATATGTATCTGATGAGCAGATGCCGCCACAATATCATTGCAAACAGTTCTTACAGCTGGTGGGGCGCCTATCAGAATCAAAATCCGGAAAAATATGTGATCTGTCCCAAGATCGGCATGTGGGATGAAAAGTTTTATTTGAAAGACTGGCATAAAATAGCGATAACAGAAAAATAGATATCAAAGATATGTCTGGAGATACTGATGGAAACATTAAAAAAATTAAATTATCTGTTTGACAGGAAAATAAAATTAAGGACAGCCTATGTATTTATCTTGATTGCGCTGGGTTCCATAGTAGAGCTTTTAGGAATCGCGATCGTTCTGCCGATCATAGAACTTGCAATGGAAGATAATACCGTATCAGGCAGCAAAACGGCGATTTTGCTGTCACGGCTCATCGGAGTGGAGAGCAAGGAAGAAATATTGCTGTGGCTGATCGGCATTACTGTGGTTGTTTATATTGTAAAATCTTTTTATCTGATCTATATGAACAGCCAGCTTTATCTGTTTTCTGCAGATGTCAGGAGAAAACTGGCAATCAGGCTGTTAAAAACATATTTTAAGCAGCCTTATGAATTTTTCTTATTAAAAAATTCTGCGGAATTGATGCGTGGAGTAAGCGGTGATACGGGTGAATTATACAATACCATTATCAATGTGCTGCGCGTGATTTCTAATGGGATCACGGCAGTCAGTATTATTGCATATCTGATTATCACTAATTTCTGGATGACGATTACGATTACGGTATTGCTCTCTATTTGCGCCGTGTTTATTTTTTTGGTGTTTAACAAACGTTTCCGGTCTTATGGAGCGCAGAACCAGAAATACAGCGCATATATGTCGAAGGATCTCCGGCAGGCATTTGAGGGTGTGAAAGAGATCAAAGTTATGGGAAACGGCGACTATTTTGTTGACGCATATGAGAGTAATTTTAAAAAGCAGAACAAAGTCATGAATTTATTTAGTATTTATAATTCCATACCTAAATACCTGATAGAAACTGTCAGTATTTCTGGAATACTTATTTTTTTAGGGGTAAATGTAATGTTCAATGATAACTATACCGCGCTGATCCCGCAGCTTGCCACATTTTGTGTAGCGGCTTATAAACTTATGCCTTCCGTAAACGGTATCTCGACTTATATGAACAGCATTATTTTCAGCAGAGCCTCCATTGATCTGGTATATCATGATATTAAAGAGATTGAAGAACTGGAAAAGCAAAAAGAAAAAGAACACAGTGATTTAAATAAAATGGAATTTCATGATTGTATTGAAGTAAAAGAGGTTTCCTTCAAATATCGAGGTACGGAAAAGGAAGTTTTAAGTGATGTAGGCATTCGTATTCCGAAAGGTCATTNTGNGGCGTTNATTGGTCCTNCCGGCGGTGGTAAGACCACNATGGCGGATATCATACTGGGACTGCTGGAACCGGAAAAAGGTTCGGTTCTGGTGGACGGGGTAGATATTAGGGATGATCTGGAAGGCTGGGGTAGGAATATCGGATATATTCCCCAGGTTATCTATCTTACGGATGACAGCATCCGTAAGAATGTGGCGTTTGGAATCAGTGAAAAGGACATTGATGATGAACAGGTATGGAAGGCGCTGGAGGGCGCTCAATTAAAGGAATTTGTCAAAGATCTTCCGAATGGACTGGATACGGAAGTTGGGGAACACGGAGACCGGATCTCCGGCGGACAGAGGCAGAGGANCGGGATTGCAAGANCCTTGTACCGCAATCCTGAGATCCTGGTATTTGACGAGGCGACTTCTGCCCTTGATAACGAGACGGAAAAGGAAGTTATGAAGGCGATTGAGGGACTACAGGGGACAAAAACCATGCTGATGATCGCACATCGTTTGACGACGATCGAACACTGTGATACGGTTTATAAAGTAGAGGGCGGTAAAGTGGAACAGATGGATAATGACAAGGATTCAGGTAGANAGGAACATATANAATGCAGAACTTTATGAAAAAATGNAAGCTCTCTTTGATTTTTACGCTTCTTCCGGTATTGCTTTATGGANTACTGGGTCCGCTGGAAATCTATGCCGGAAATGCAGATGAGTNTGAGTTTATATTAAAAGACTTTTNTATCTTTTTTTTCATCGAATCCGTGCTTCTATGGCTTGTGGGAAGCGCGGTTTTGGCATCCCTGCCTAAAAAGGCAGGAGATGTACTGCATGTTGTTATTTTCATCTTTTCTGTTCTATCCTATGTGCAGAATCTGTTTTTGAACAGTAAGCTTATGAATATGAACGGAAGCGCTATGGACTGGGAAAGTATGCGGGGAATGATGACAACTAATCTGATCATCTGGATTGTCCTTGCCGTTGTGTTTGCAGTGATTCCGTTTGTATTTAAAAACCAGTATCAGAAGATCTATCTGGGAATCACGGCATTTATCTCTGCCGTACAGCTTGTGACGATCGTCAGTCTTCTTGTTACGACGGTTCCCATCCGATACAGCGAAAGGATCTTATCCGTGGAAGGACGGCTTGCGGTAGCGCCCAATAGTAATGTTATCGTACTGTTGTTAGATAGTGTTTATAACACGCAGTTTGAGGAAACTATGGCTGAACATCCGGAAATTGCAGAGTCATTGAAAGATTTCACATATTATGATAATGCGGACTGTCATTATTTTTATACTTATCCATCTCTGGCACATATGATGACAGGAACAGAGTTTGATTGTGATATGCCTCCGGAAGATTGGAAAGAATCCAGTTGGCACGAAGAACGAAGTATTAATTTTTATAATATATTGCATGAGTTGAATTATGAGTGTGATTATTATGGCGAGGATGATTATGCAGTTGGATCGCCTACGAATCTGGTGGGTATTATTGACAATACAGTCATTAGTTCATCTCCCATGATAGATCATCGCCTTCTGTATGTAGAGTTGGAAAAGATGGCGATTTATAAATATGTGCCTTATATTTTGAAGCCGAGATTTGAAGTACATGATAATGTGCTTAAGGATATTGCTTACTTTGAAGAAAGAGTGAATATTTGGGAAGATGGCGGTTTGTATCAAGAATTGATTGAGGAAGGTCTTTCCGTTGATGCATCATTAAATAATAAATTTTTTGTCTTACATCTGCAGGGATTTCATTATCCGCTGCATACCAATGCCGATGGTACGCTTTCGGAGGAGACTACCAGTTTATCGGAAACATCAGAAGGGAATGCGGTGATTATTCAGGAATATATTGAGCAGCTTAAAAATCTGGGTGGAGGTATTTACGATAACGCTCTTATCATCATTACCGCAGATCACGGTATCGACCGTAATACGCCGCAGCCGATTTATTTTATTAAACCGCCGCATACTTCACAGGAAGAGATGCAGGTGACTTCTGCGCCGATCTCCCATGACGATTTTCAGGCGACTGTACTAACGTGTATTGGTCAGGACAGTACGGGGTATGGCACATCGGTGTTTGACTGGAAGGACGGCGATCAGAGGACGAGGGAGTGTTGGTTTCCGGAGGACTGGGATACTGTTGGATCAGTTTTTAAACCAAGGGGATATTATATTTATACGTATAGCACGGACAGATATGAGTTAATGGAACTGCCGGATGAGGCAGGAATCTATGTACCATGTCAATAAAGTAGATGTGCAGTTTTGTTAAAAATGCGGAAAAGGAAAATATACAGTGAATAAAACTTCGACAATATATTTTAATAACGTAGATGCCTTTAAAGGAATAGCAATATTGGGAATACTATTAGTGCATTGTGGGGCTGCAGATTTGGGAGGCGTTATAGGAGAATTGTCGTCTGCGGGTGCAAAAGGTGTTCAGATTTTTTTAATTATTTCATCCATGCTTATTTTTAAATCTTTGCAGAAAGAACATGAAAAGAAAGAAGGTATTTCTTTAAAAGCATGGTATATAAAACGTTTTATACGTTTGATACCACTGTATTATATTGCTAATTTATTTGTATTGGTAAAGGATGGTTTGACATCGTCTTATTGGTCGGGAACTCATGGTATGACGATGGGGACNATNATATCTAATTTTTTGTTTATTCATGGCTTGTATCCATGGTGGTNNAATGCCATCAANATTAATTGGTATATAGGAACTCTTGCTATATTTATTGTGGCAGCACCTCTGCTATATCGATTGATGGATCGNATTGATAAACTCTTTATACTATTAGCGCTTTCGTGGTTGTGCAATATCATATGCAATCATACGATAGGNACTATANACTTTGNAGAAGATACTTATGTGTGGACTGCATATTGGATGANTTTTTCTATCGTAGCGCAATTACCGGTANTGGTAATNGGGATGATCTTATATTATATTTTAGAAAAGACAGATGTTTTGAATACTATTAAACGGCACTTAAGTAATGGAAAAAAGAGCTTTTGTTATGCTGCTACAGGAGTATGTTTGTTGTGGTTATTCTTTATGATACATCATGGAGCTGTAATTGTTGAATATGCATTGGTATTTGCAATTATGATATTTATTTCATTTATAGATAAAATATATTTGATTGAGAATCCAATATTTAAAACTTTAGGAAAATATTCCTATGGAATTTATTTCATTTTCCCTTATTAGAAATAGCACAAAAGCTTTTTAGGCAACAGATAGGCAATTTAAAAATCATTATTTGTTATATAGTTGTATTGATAGCGTCGTTTTTATTATCTTGGATATTAGTGCGATTGGTTGAAAGACCAATTGTTAACTTGTGTACAAAAACACATAGCTGATAAGGAGAAGTTTGCAATGAAAGGCTGGTTAAAAGAAAGGAAAGCTGCAGAGGCAATGCTGTTGTCTTTACTTCCTATATTGCTATATGGAATACTAGGTCCGTTGGAAATATACGCCGGAAATACAGATGAATTTGTGTTTATACTGAAAGATTTCTTTTTTATTTTCTTATTATTGTCTATTGTATTGTGGCTTAGTGCAAGTTTTGTGTTGATCATTCTGCCTAAAAGAATATCAAACGTGCTGCGTGTAGTTGTATTTACGTTTTCTTTGCTGTCATATCTGCAGAATATGTTTTTTAATAAACAGCTGATGAATACAAACGGAAGCGCTATGGAATGGAACAATATGCGTGGACTGATGTTGACAAATCTTGTAATCTGGATTGTTATAGCGGGCATATGTTTTGCTTTTCCTTTTGTTTTCAAGGATAAATACAGGACGATATATAGTGGAACAGCAGCCTTTTTGAGCGCAGTACAACTCGTGGCTGTATTCAGTTTATTGATACAGGTCATTCCAATCAATTATAGCCAAAAATCCTTTTCTGGAGAAAGTCAATTTGTGATGGCGCCCAATGACAATATTATTGTTTTGGTAGTAGACAGCTGGTATAATACGCAATTTGAAGATACATTATCAGAGAATCCTGATTTTGAAAACATATTGAAGGATTTTACTTATTATAACAATGCGGATTCCCATTACAATTTTACGTTTCCATCATTGGCTCATATGCTTACAGGTTATCCTTATGATTCAACAGTCACACAGGAAGAGTGGAAAGAAGATTGTTGGCATAAACCGACAAGCGAGAACTTTTATGCAATATTACATTCGCTACAGTACGAGTGCGATTTATATACTGCACAGCTTAGTTATGTGGCAGGAAGTCCGGAGGCGGTGGAAGGTATTTATGACAATATATCAGAGATGGAACCGCACGTTCAGACAAGTCTATTAATCAGATTGATGGAAAAGATGACGATATATAAATATGTTCCGTATATAATAAAACCTGTCTTTGAAGTACAGACCCACGTAATGGAGCAGGCGGCATTTTGGGATGGCAATAGTGCAACATATTATAATGGGGAATTTTACCAGAAACTTCTGGATGAGGGTCTTTCTATAGATGAAGAAATAAATAATAAATTTAGTGTGTCTCATATCTGTGGATTACACCAACCGTGGAATATCCATGCAGATGCTATGCCGTCAGAAATTGAGACCAGTAAGGAAGAAGTCTCTTCGGGTCTTGCAGTTATAATGATTGAGTATATAGAGCAGTTAAAGGAATTAGGGGTATATGATACTTCTACGATCATTATTACGGCAGATCACGGTATAGACCGGTCTATGCCCCAGCCTGTTTTTCTGATTAAGCTGCCTAATGCTTCACAAGAAAGTATGCAGATTACATCTGCACCGATCTCCCATGATGATTTTTTGGCAACAATATTAGAAATATTAGGACAAGATTATTCCGATTATGGAACGTCTATCTTTGATTGGCACGAAGGAGATCTGCGTATAAGGGAACTTTGGTATCCGACAGATAGGGACAAAGAGATTGTAAAAGGTTTTTGGGTATATACTTATGAAACAGACAGATATGAGATTATGAATAAGAGTCCAGAAGAAGCGACTCTTATAACATACCCACTGGAATAATATACTGAATTGAAAATTTAAATATTTTGAAGGAACCAAAAGAATGAAAAATTATAAGAAAAAATTAAAAATATCTTTAGTGTTTACGTTATTGCCGTTACTTCTTTATGGTGTTTTAGGACCATTAGAAATCTATGCAGGAAATGCGAATGAATTTATATTTATTTTAAAAGATTTTTTTTGGGTGTTTTTAGGGACCTCGTTCTTGCTTTGGCTTGTAGGAAGCGCTGTGTTGGCTATTTTTCCTGAAAAAATAGAAAATGCTCTTTGTGTGGTAATTTTTGTTTTTTCCATACTTTCTTATATCCAAAACCTGTTTCTTAACGTACAGTTAATGAACATGAATGGAAGTTCTATGGATTGGAGCAGTATGCAAAAAACCATGGGGATTAATCTGGTCATTTGGATGATTCTTGCTTTGATATTAATAGTGATACCGTTTATTTGTAAGAAACAGTATCAAAAGATTTATATGGGAATTACAGGTTTTATCTCGGCAGTACAGCTTGTTACCATAGTTAGCCTGTTGATTACCACAATTCCTATTGCATATAGACAGAAAACAGTGTCTGCAGAAGGGCAGTTGGAGGTTGCCCCTAATAGTAATGTGATTGTGCTGTTATTTGACAGCTGCTATAACACGCAGTTTGAAGAAACAATGGCGGCTCATCCGGAAATTGTAGAGTCGTTAAAAGATTTTACGTATTATGATAATGCGGATTGTCATTATAATTTTACATTTCCTTCTCTGGCGCATATGATGACCGGAGCAGAGTATGATTGCAATATGACTTCGGAAGAATGGAAAACAGCTTGTTGGCAGGAAGAACGAAGTTGTAATTTTTATAATACGTTACATGATTTAGATTATGAATGTGATTTGTATTCTTATGGATATATTCATAATTCTGTCGGACCTATTGAAAATATTGAGCATATTATTGCCAATGTCACAGAGACGATACCGCAGATTGATTATCGTTTGTTATATATTGAGCTGGAGAAGATGACGATCTACAAATATGTGCCATATATTTTAAAACCGAGATTTGAAGTGAATGATTATGTCATTCGTGATATTGCTTTATGGGAAGATAATGAAGTGCCCCACGAAAATGGAGATTTTTATCAGGTTCTTATGGAAGAAGGGCTTTCTGTGGATGGATCTTTGGATAATAAATTTTCTATTATACATTTGGCAGGATTACATGAACCATGGATTACTCATGCGGATGGTACGCATTCGGAGGAGATAACCAGCTTGCCCGAAACATCAGAAGGAATTGCTGTGATTATTCAGGAATATATAGAGCAGTTAAAGAAGCTTGAGGGTGGTATCTATGATAATGCGACAATCATTATCACGGCGGATCATGGAATTACCCGTAATACACCGCAGCCGATTTATTTTATTAAGCCGCCGCATACTTCGCAGGAGGAGATGCAGATCACTTCCGCACCCATCTCCCATGATGATTTTCAGGCGACCGTATTGACCTGCATCGGGCAGGATACGACGGGATACGGTACCTCGGTATTTGATTGGAAGGATGGCGATCCGCGTACGAGGGAGTATTGGTTTCCGGCGGACAGGGTTGTTGACGGGGCAAGAGGATTTTATGTCTATACGTATGAAACGGATAGATATGAGTTAATGGAACTTCCGGATGAGGAAGGAGTTTTTGTGCCTTATCCTTAGATTTTATGAACCAGGTATGTTTTGTTCCCTTGGTATTGGCCAGCGAGTATTAAGTGATCTTTTATCATATAAGGAAGATGGGGTGATGTCATGCAGGTAATAAAATATGTTTTTCAAGGACATGGGGACGACCGGGGACAGCTGGTGGCGCTGGAAGAGAGCAAGGATATTCCCTTTCATATCAAAAGAGTTTACAATGTGTATAAAACCAGTAAGGATGTTGTCCGCGGACATTGCGCGTATCGGGATAATGATGAGATCATGATCTGTATCCACGGCAGCTGCAAGGTGCGCCTGGATGACGGACTTTTTACAAAGGAGGTTTCTTTGGAAAATCCTTATGAGGGGTTATATGTTCCCAGTTATATGTGGCGGGAGATTTTTGATTTTTCTGAGGATGCCGTATTATCGGTGCTGGCGTCTAATCTATATGATGAAAAAAATTATGTTCGCGATTACAATGAATTTCTGAGACTGGCTGAGAAAGCAAGAGAATAAATTAACTACGGTGAGGTATGGTAGATACGTGAGATCGAATGCGGCAAGGAATAAAGCATCCATAAAAAATAAAATATACCGCAAACTTCATTGGATCCTGTTTTCCAAAATAAAACCGGGAAAATGGATCAAAATTTTTTATGCATCTTACCGCCATCGTAATAGGAAACAGGTTCCGGATGCTGATCAGAGGACAGTTTATATCACGCAGATTCCCAATGAAGGAGCGGGTATTGGACACCAGATAGCCAATTTTAACGGAGGGTATCATTACTCGATGTTGTTCGGGATACCCTTTGCTTATCCGGGATTTCGCAATAAAGAATGGGAGCATTTTTTGGGATTTGGAGAACATGAGGTGTCCATAGAAGAACTGAAAAAACAGGGATACCGGATGAGAAAGCTGCCCTATTTTAGTGAATCGGAAAAAAGTCTGGCGTTGATCAGACAGATCATCCGCTCTTATGCAGGGAAAAAAATTATTTTAAGCGTGGAACTGGATCAATTTTATCAAAAGCAATATGAAGTGATCCCATATATCAAAAGAAAATTTGAAGAAGCATCTGCCAGAAAGGAAGATCACCTGATCTATCAGAAGGGCAGAGTTTCCATGGCAGTGCATATCCGGCGGGGGGATATTGTAGCGGCGGGAGAGACGGCAGCCGCACAGGGAATGTCAAAGCGCTGGCTGTCACTGGATTACTTTGAAAATATTGTAAGACAGGTTTCTGAGAAGGTTGGAGACCGGCTGGATATCTACCTGTTTTCACAGGGTGATAAGAAAGATTATCAGTGCTTTGAGAAGTATGGAAATGTGATATATTGTTTTGCAATGTCCGATCAGGACTCATTTCTTCATATGGTTCGTGCGGATATCTTAGTGATCAGTAAGAGTTCCTTTTCCTATAAACCGGCGCTTCTGGCAGACGGCATCAGAATCTGTCCGCCTGATTTCTGGCATGGGTATCCGGAAGATGGAAAATGGATCGTTGCGGATGGAGAGGGAAAGCTGCTAAATGTAGACTGGCTATCAGATATTTAATAAGTAGGGGGCTTGCAGATATGTTGAATATTCTCATTTTAGGCGGTAATGGATTTATCGGAAAAAATCTGAAAGAATATTTTGCGACGAAGGACGACATGCAGGTATGGGCGCCGGGAAGAGCAGAATTGAACTGTCTATCGGAAGAGGCAGTGGAGGATTATTTAAAGGCGCATCATTTTGATATTGTCATTCATGGAGCGATTTTTGTTCCGCATACCCCGGAAGAAAAAATTTCAGGTAAGATTCTGGAGAATGATCTTCGGATGTTTTATAATTTTCAAAAGTATAGCGATCTTTATGGAAAGATGTTTTATTTCGGTTCCGGTGCGGAGTATGATAAACGTACTGATATTGTATCCGTAAAAGAGTACGGAAATATACAGGACAGAGAAAAGCAGGGAAAAAGGATTCCGGATACCGAATATGGTTTTGCCAAGTATATCATACATCAGCAGATCTTAAAGAGTGGGAATATTTATAATTTCCGTGTGTTTGGTCTGTTTGGCAAATATGAAAACTGGAGAACAACTTTTATCTCGGGGGCTTGCTGCAAAGCAATCAAGGGACTTCCCATTTCCATCAGGAAGAACGTGTATTTTGATTATCTGTATATTGATGATTTTTGTAAAATCTTTGACAGAATGATGCGCAGGGAACTGAAGCATCATGAGTATAACATATGTTCCGGAAATAAATACGATCTGCTAAGCCTTGCAAAGATTGTTGCAGGAATCAGTGAACAAAAAAACGGAAAAAGACCGGAGATATTTGTTTGTCAGGAAGGATTGGCGCCGGAATATACCGCCAGCAATGAACGGCTTTTGGAAGAGATCGGGGGATATGAGTTTCTGCCAATAGAACAGGCGGTGGCGCAGCTGTATCAATGGTATGAGCAGCATAGCGATGTTATAGAGATTTATCCTCTGCTATATCAATAACATATAAAAAATCCTTGCGTCTGATAAAAAACTCTGTTATAGTGGGAATACGGATAAAGCGCTCCTGTACTGATATTGACAGGAGAGAACTTTATGAAAAGAAAAAAATTTAAAGATCTGAATTTAAGCGATTCCTTTCTATTTGCCGCGGCACTGCAGAAACCGGAAATCTGCCGGATTGTACTGGAGATTATTTTCGGCAGGGAAATACCTGATGTTAATGTACATACGGAACATACCGTTTTATTCAGCAGTGACTTTCGGTCTATCCGGTTGGATGTCTATGCATCTTCACAGATGGAAGTCAGTTACAACATAGAATGTCAGAATAAAAGAAACAGAAATCTGGCTAAGCGCAGCCGCTTTCATCAGGCAGAAATGGATGTAACATCCCTAAAACCCGGAGAAGATTTTGATGATCTAAAGCCGGGGTATGTTGTTTTTATCTGTACCTTTGATCCCTTTGGAAAAGGAAGATACCAGTATACTTTTGAGGAGCGGTGTCTGGAAGAAGAGCTTGCTCTGGGGGACGAGACAAAAAAGATTTTTCTTAACAGTAAAGGGAGAAACGAAGCCGAAACTTCCCCTGTGCTCGTGCAGTTCTTAAAATATATGGAGAATAGCACACAGCAGTATGCAGAGCAGACAGGAGAACCGGTAATCGAAGAACTGCATGACAGGATCACCGCATTAAAGAAGAGTCGTGATTTGGAGGCGAAGTATATGACGCTCGGAGAATGGATGGACGAAGAAGCAGCAATTGAAAAGGAAGCCGGAAGAGCTGAAGGAAGAGCTGAAGGAAGGGCTGAAGGAAGGGTCGAAGGAAGGGCCGAAGGAAGAACCGAAGGGAAAGCTGAGGGAAAAGCCGAATTTATTCTTGATCTTCTTCAGTTAAAGGGAGAAGTATCGGCTGATATCAGAGAAAGAATTCTTTCAGAGAGGAATCTTGAACGCTTGAAGGAATGGTTCCATTTGGCAGCAGTATCAAATAATGTGAACGACTTTATAAAAAAAATGTAGTCAGGATTCTGATCTATCAAGGTGGAAAGCCTTGTCTATTTTATGTGCATATTCTGCACATCGTTACTAATAATCCACTAATTAAGACAGTACAGGACTTTATCCGAAGCTAAATGGAAAATATTTTTAGATTTTTTATTATTTCTATTTCAACAGAAGAGTTTTTTTGTCTAAACGGTATTAATATCCGGGCGAAATATAGTTTTCCGCTCCGATGCTATATCCGTCGCAGTTTACAGTCTTTCCGTAACATCTGGCCACAACATGTCCGCCTTGGATGATAAAGGCGCGGGTGCTTTGGAAGCAGTCGTCATTGGCGGTGATGTCAAATGAACCACCGGCGATAAAAAGATATCCTTTGTCAGCATCGGTGTCATTATCTACTTTGCATCCGTCATCCATGCTAACAATCTTCATGGTACAGGTTAATATGGAAATGCTGTCATTGCCTTTCAGCCCGTTATTGGTGGCAGTAAGGTTATAAGTGCCGTCAACAATCGTCAGGTCATTTTTACAACTGATGGCGTTGTTATAATTGCCGGTGACGTTCAGTGTTCCGGTGCCGTTGAAGGTCAGGTCATCTTTGCTGTAGATGCATCCTTTGACAGTATCGTCTAACGGTGCAAAGCTGTCGGAGACGCTGTTGACAGTTCCTTCCGGGAGAGTGATCACTGTCTTATCCGCATTGGCGATATATATGGGAGCAGAGGTATTGCAAAAGATGTCGACGTTATTCAATACCAGCTGCACTTTTTCCTGATCGCTGACATTCACATAAATTTGTCCGTTTGTCAGGCTGCCTTCAAAAATATAGGTGCCTCCCTGGGTGATCAGAATCTTATTATCCTGAACAGATGCGCCGGCGCCGGTAATCGTCACTTCCATATTGCTCATTTGGATCAGCGTAGCAGACGCTTCATCATAGGTATCTGTCAAATCGTAAGAGGTAAAGCGGATCTGATTGCCGGAGACAGTATATTCGATGGGTTCCGGTTTTGACGAATTGGCATTTGCGCCTGACGTTTCTGAGTTGGAAGCGCCGGCGGTTCCTGTCTGGGAGGATACGCTGTCTATGCTGTCTGGGTCTGAGGCATTGGAAGCAGTGTTGTCTGAGGGAGTTATGATAGCGTTGTCCCCGGAAAACGGGTCGGTCATATTGCCAGAACTTTGGTTATTACATCCCAAAGCAACAAACCCAAAGAATAGGCAGGCAGCTGATAATTTAAACATTCTTTCTATTTTTCCCATTTTTGTATTCTCCTCTTACTTAATGATTTTTATTCCACAATTCTGCCCATGAGGTTTACATAACCTGAAGTTTGAATATCTATGTTTCAAAAATGATTTCATTTATGATATTTTTGAAACATAGATATTCAAACGAAGAGTTATGTAAGCCGGACTCAACTCTTTTGCAATTACTTGTATCGCATTTATTAGACACTACTGTATCACATTAAGATTCATATCTACCGCCGGCGGTATTTCATTGCCGCTGACGATGCCCATGTCTCCTTCGGGAAACAGTTCTTCGGGTTCGGGATCCGATACGGTATATGGTGCTGCATGTCGATTATATCCATACATATGAAGACTCATATCGATCCAGTCATATCTCTTCTGAATAAAGTTCCGAAGGGCATTGACCTGATATTCGGAACTGCTGATGCCGCGTACACGATTATTATAGACTCGGGAAGCTGCAACCATTTCGGCATGCCGGTCGATGGATTCCATGGCCGTGGCAAGCAGGTCTTCCTTGACTTCATCCCATCGCTCCTGCACAGCCAGCATAAAATCATCCGATCGATAGAGATAACTCATATAATGATTCTGCGTAAGGTCATAGACCTGCTCCGCAGTCGCCCAGTAAGCATAGCTCTTGTTATCATATTCAAAGTTGCCGAATGCCATATCAAAGTCCCACACAGGTCCTAACATGACTTTTTCTCCCGGACGCCGGTAGAGGAAACTGCTTCGCCAGAAAGAGGAGTCGGTATTATTGGTCAGTTCCATGACAATAAACCAGTCTACCCACGAATCCATGTCGATATATTCTTCATATCCCGTTCCTCTGACAAGTGCACGGTCCAGTTCATTCATATAATTATAAACATAGTAAAATTCATCGGTGTAGGGTCCGTCCAAAACAGGGTACTGGAAGAACATTTGGGGAGAATGTGCTGTCATAAAATATTCCTGACTATATACATGGGGTCTCATCAGGTCTCCTCCGCACTCTAAGAAAAAGGCAAGATCCATATCCTCGCTGTCTGCCGGAGGCAGATAGTCTTCCCCGGAAAACATATTGATCTTTTGCAGATCCACATCTATTTTTTCGGAAAACGTGTAAATTCCCAGATACTCACCATTCAGATAAACGTCCACCGGAATCTGTTTCGGCGTATATTCCAGATGATCCATGCAGGCGGCAATATCCATGGCAACGCAGTTACGGATCAGCGAAGGATCCCGGTAGGTGGAGACAAGGACCCATTTTTCGGAAGGGATCATGCCGAAGAAAGAGACTTTGCCATCAAATTTTAAAAGATAGCTTTTCTGTGTAGAATATCTCCAGCTGGTATTGCCTCTTCCGCGGATGCTGATCTCATATGTTGTGCCGTCAAGGGTAAAATTACCGCTGACATATTCATACTTGGAAGTGATCTCTGCGCCCATATCTGTAGTTAGGAACAGAGTGGGGATATCATAGGTCTGGCGTCTTGTCACAATAGGATAGGAAGTGATGCTGCCGTCAGAATCTACGATATATAGGATGGGATTCTGCGTCAGATCAATGCTTCCGTCGGAGTTGATGTATGTGGGTGGTTCCGATGCGTTGGAAGAAGCGTCCGGAGGATAAAAGTAGCAGCCGCGNTTTGGAAGATCCTCTGTGGTGAGATTGCCAGCGGNAGATGTCCGATCATTGTCGNCAGTTTGTGTTTCTTCCGGAAGTACAAAGCTAACGCGTGCGCCGGTTAGCTTTGCATCATCGATATCGGGAGTGATCTCCAGATAAAGGATGCCATTTTCATAAGAAAAGGTAACGCCGTCATAAGCTGTTCCATAATAGGAGGTCTTATAATATGTAACAGATTCCGGAAGCGGTCCGGTGGACGCCGTCTGCGAATCAACCGCATTGATAATAGCGGGTGCACCGATATTGACAGAAAGTGTATAAGTTCTTGGAATGTTTGGATCTAAAGAATCATCTGACATATTGCCGCTTGAATTTAAGGAGGCGGATGCAGTTTCATTACCTGACGGGACAGCAGGATTGCCGATGCTTCCTGAATCCGGCAACCGGGTACAGGAGGATAGAATAACCATCAGCAATACGGTCATTGTGATGATTCTGCTGTGCAGGAGAGGTAAATATTTTGTTTTGCTAAAATAAAAATTTTGCTTTCTCAATTTGGTCACACCTTCAAAATAATATATGAACCGGACATTATAATTTTTCAATTGTTTGATTCAAACAGGTACTTTATCGGATATCGGCAATCAGCCAGTTGCCGTCTTGTAATACAAAGTAATAGACATTGTCGGTTGTATCAATCATTTCCCGCCCGTTGGATAAAGTCATGGATTTATCAAAGGATACGCGGCAGGAAAAGCACCGGTCATTATATGGAATATATTCCGTGATGCTTTCGTTTATAAATTTCGTATCCGTATGCGAAGAAAAAATCTGCATGTCTTCACGGCGGTACTGGTCTGCCAGAGTCAGATAGATGGAATCTTCCGGAAATAATCCTCGTATCGGATCCACGCTCTCCCGGCATCCCGGCAGATCTCTGGAAAAAAAGTTGGAATAGGTTTCTACCGCATCCAATACGATAGAACTTAATTCGGCGCTGATTTCCTTTTCANNAGNAAGATAGCANAGGACAACGCTGCCATCAGATNCATCGGAAGATATAACAGGNGACGTATCAGATACATTGGAGGATGTTGACAGTTCGCNGTCATCTGCATTCAAAACCGTAATCTGAGCCGGCTGCTTTAATCCGCTTACCTCATAGGTGACCTGTTCTGGTACGCTGACATATACCGCACTGTATTCCAGTTCTTCATAAGGGGTTCTTTCGGTAATATAAGTGTTGGTAAGCGGGATATCATTGATCCTGACCGTATAATTATCAGGGACGGTTATGGAAGCACTGTAGTCTCCACGCGCTTCATATGCATCTAACGCCGCAAGCTGCCAGTCGGTGATAGGAATTGCGATCATGCGGGTGATGGTGCTTACGGGTTTCAGGACGGCTGTCCCGATTGGTGTTTCTCCTGCATAGATGCCATAGGTGAGGGAGCCGTCCGTATAGCTTTCTTTCAGAAAATGATATTGCAGGGCATTATCCTCCAAAAGCAGCTTCAGCTGCTCCTGATAGTCTTCCAGCGTTTCAAATTCATTAAATGTCAGTACAGTTGTATTCATGGATAAGGTANGTCNGGGGGTGGCAATTAATGCATCCATCAGATATTGTGGCTGGGATGCTTCATAANNGATCAGCGTTTTNCNTGCATACAAAAGAAAGACTATCATCAAAAGGATCAGGACTGCCAGATAGACCATGTATATTACTTTTATTTTGCCGGACTTTTTTTTCATACTTAATAAGCATGCCTTTCCATAACTTGCGGATTCATGTTGCCGCAGGCACAAATTTGCGTGTGAAACTTAATATATCTTAGGCAGTGTTTTTTACTGCCTTAGATATATTAAGTTTCACACTTATCTGGTAACAATAAACGCTGTCGGCAGCCGTTTGGAAGCGTCTGCATAGGAGAGTGTAGAGGAAGTGATCCTGTATTCTCCATCGTAATAAAGAGAGGAGGAGCTTCCGCCGTCTAAGTTGGCTGCATTGACTGTGCCGTATTCCAAAAGGATATTGATCAGATCTTGTCCTGTAGCGCCCAGATGACCCGCTGTACCTCGCCCATCCGTTACAAGAAACAGCACGGTTCCGTCGGCGCATTGACCGATCGCAGTACGGGGATTGGCGCCGATGCCCCTGCCGTTAAGATTGACCGGAACGCCATTTTCTATAAGCTTCGTAAAATGATTTGTATCGCCGTTGCTGATATCCTTAAAGGACACTGCGTCAATAATGGCGTGCTCCGTGACATAGGTGGCAAACTGGTCTGCAGTCATGGACCCGATTTCCTTAATAATAAGTATATGGTTGTCGTTAAATCCGATCATAACGTCCCCATAAGACGGTTCATTAAACAATATTTCCCCATCGCAGACAACCACGCCCACCGGACGACCGCCCCAGTTGACGCCGGCTGTAATGTATTCTCCTGCATTGATAGCGGCAAGAGCGTCAAAGGTATTACAGTATTCACCAGTTGTCAGACCGTTTCTTTCACGTTCAGTTGAAGACCAGGGATAAGATGTGGCGATACCGATACGGGACGGATCACGGATCACGAGGAGCTGCGCATCAAATGTTCTGCCGCTGATCGGGATCAGACCGACATCGCTGATCTCATTGATTTCAGAAGGAATCGCGGAGGTTGTTGTCCCGTCTCCGATTCTCACTGAGGAAGAAGAGGCGGCCGATGAAGCATCTGCGGACACAGAATAATCTGTATCGGCGGTATAAGAACCCGTCTGTTGTCCGGAGGAAGTTAGCAATGCGGCATACCGTGCGGCGGCATCATCCGCCGTATGACGGCTGTTGATGATAGCGAGTACGTCTTCTTCCGGCAGATACCATGAAACAACAAATTTCATGCCGCCGGTCTCCAGCATGGTTGCTACAAAGGTATTGCGTGCCGTGACGGAAGGACCGTTGCATAGCAGCCACATCAGAAGATATAAAGTCAGGATGGCGACAGCAGCCGTGCTGACAAAAAATAACATCGCCCATCCCAGCCCTTTCAAAAATTTTCTGGCGTTCATCAGCAATCCTTTCCTTTTAACGATCCTGTTTGGATCATTCATTTCCGCACTATAATGACTAGACTTTGTATTTTATCACAAATAGCTATTTTATACAAATTTATTCTTAAACTTCACACATACTGTCTGACGCTATACAAATTCTTGACGGATATAAGATGATTTATTCCGACATACAAAATTCCAGATGAAAGGATTTCCCACATCGGCGCGCCGGATTTGAGCTGCGAAGCAGTAAATTCCTTTAAAAGAAAAATATGTAAAAGATAGCCGGAAATCCTTGTCTGAATTAAAAATTTATAATATAATAAAGAAGACTATCAATATGTGGAGGTTTTTTTTCGTGCCTGTCGGAACCGGATATGAAATAACTACTGTTATGATGTCGTTTATCATCGTAATATATTTTAATAAAACCAGAAAAATCGCGGTTTT
>WFLX010214173.1_pt1 | contig 25419 bp, 24 predicted proteins | sample 4967041 | NCBI WGS metagenome assembly WFLX01 (sample SAMN12857096, study PRJNA449069) | gut metagenome | isolation source: stool from male and female vole | host: Microtus ochrogaster | place: USA:Florida | collected 2017
GGTATGAAGCCAAAGACATTGCAGACGATACTTGGACATTCTAATATTGGTATAACAATGAATCTGTATGTTCACACGACAGAAGATGAAAAACATAAGGAAATTGAAAAAATTGCCGCGTCTCTCAAGGTAGTTTAAAATCTGAACCATGCAGCTCGAAAACATTTGTTTTCTCGCTCGTTGGCTTCGCCAACTAAAATTTCAAATAGATATTTTCGCTCATGCAGGCATGGCTCAAAATCTATTTTGAAATTTTGAATGGTTCAGATTGGTACGTAAATTGGTACGTAACCAAAACCTTGAGAGGCGAAAACCCTATAAAATAAAAGAAAAACCAAAGGAGATTAAGATAAAATGAAACTAGGAATCGTAGGATTGCCAAATGTAGGAAAAAGCACACTTTTTAATTCATTGACAAAGGCAGGGGCAGAGTCGGCGAATTATCCTTTTTGTACCATTGACCCGAATGTGGGTATTGTTGCGGTGCCGGATGAGCGCCTTAAGCTGTTGGGTGATATGTACCAGTCCAAGAAAGTGACGCCTGCGGTGATTGAGTTTGTAGATATCGCGGGACTGGTGAAGGGAGCATCCAAGGGAGAAGGCTTAGGGAANCAGTTTTTNNNNAATATNCGNGAGGTNGATGCNATTGTNCATGTGGTGCGCTGTTTTGAGGATGCCAATGTGGTACATGTGGACGGAAGCGTAGACCCGCTTAGAGATATCGAAACCATTAATCTGGAGCTTATTTTCTCGGATTTGGAGATTTTGGAGAGAAGGCAGAGCAAGGTTATAAAGGCGGCAAGGATGGACAAGACTCTTGCCAAGGAGGAGGCTTTGCTTGCCCGTATTAAAGAGCATTTGGAAAGCGGTAAAATGGCGAAGAGCCTTGAGGTGGACGATGAGGACGAGCTTGCGCTTTTACGTTCCTATAATCTGCTTACATATAAGCCTGTTATCTATGCGGCAAATGTGGCTGAAGAAGATTTGGCAGATGACGGAGTTTCCAATGATAAGGTTGCGGCCGTGCGCAGGTTTGCTGCAGGCGAGGACAGTGAGGTGTTTGTCATCTGTGCCCAGATAGAGCAGGAGATTGCGGAGTTAGATGAAGATGAGAAGGCAATGTTTTTGGAGGATTTGGGTCTTAAGGAATCCGGGCTTGAGAAGCTGATCAAAGCAAGCTANCATCTNTTNGGNCTTATCAGCTATCTGACTGCGGGAGAGGATGAGACNCGTGCATGGACCANTAAGGTAGGTACAAAGGCGCCTCAGGCAGCGGGTAAGATTCATTCTGATTTTGAGAGGGGATTTATCAAAGCGGAGGTTGTAAATTACAAGGATTTACTGGAGCAAGGCTCTCTGGCCGCGGCAAGAGAAAAGGGGCTTGTAGGAATGGAAGGGAAGGATTATGTGGTAAAGGACGGGGATGTTATTCTATTCCGTTTTAATGTGTAAATGATTATGCCCGGGGAGTTTTTAATTGTGTTAGAGGAATGGAGAGTTATATGAATCCGATGGACATTGCATTTCCCAATTTGGGAATTTACTTGGAGAATATACCAAAGAAATTTACCGTATTCGGTTTTGACGTTGCGCTATATGGTTGTATCATTGCGGTTGCGATTATAGCAGGTATTTGGATGGTGGTTCACGAGGCAAAGGTGACCGGACAGGATTCAGATACTTATTGGGATTTCGCACTTTATGCAATTGTTTTTTCCGTGGTTGGAGCCCGCATTTATTATGTGGTATTTTCATGGAATCAATTTAAGGACAATTTATGGAGGGTTTTTGATATCCGCAGCGGTGGTATGGCGATTTATGGCAGTGTAATAGCTTCATTTATCACGCTTTTTGTCTATTGTAAGATTAAAAAGAGCAATCCCCTTCAAATGGGGGATGCTGGTGTACTTGGTTTGCTTTTAGGTCAGATTATCGGTAGATGGGGGAATTTTACAAACCGTGAGGCATTTGGGGGGTACACAAATGGTCTTTTTGCTATGAGACTTCCTCTGGTATCGGTCAGAAGCCGGGATCTTACGAGTGAAATCGCCGCGCATAATCAGGAGGGAGCTAATTATATTCAGGTGCATCCCACATTTCTTTATGAGAGTATATGGAACCTGTTGCTTTTTAGTTTGATACTTGTTTATCGGAAGCGTAAGAAATTTCACGGCGAGATATGTCTGTTTTATCTTGGGGGCTATGGATTGGGGCGCTTTTTTATTGAAGGTCTGCGAACCGATCAGCTGCTTCTGCCGGGAACCGGGCTTGCGGTGTCTCAACTGCTGTCTCTTGGACTGTTCANTTTTGCCCTGACGGNTGATATTGTAGTCNGGGTTAGAATCANTAAAGGTAAAATTTCTTCACTGAAGCNAAGGGNNTGATAGAAGACTTAAGAATTAAATATTTTTATAAAATATTAAAAAAGGAGAGTCGTTCCATAGAACATGTAGTATGGGATGATTCTCCATCATACTATATATGGTAAAATACGCCTATGCAAATTGTTTGCGGGGCGTTTTTTGCTATCTTCACTTCAAAAAATCTTTTGGATTTTACTTGTAAAATACTTTATTTTATATTAGAATCTTAATAAAAGTGGGTGAAAGTGGTGCGAAGTGTCACAAAGTGGTAAAACATAGAGCGACATTGGCAGTGCTTTTGTGGCAGACGCACTTTTGATTGGTGGTGACAGCGATGTTTATGAGCGAATACAACCATACAGTTGATGCGAAAGGCAGGTTGATTATCCCCTCAAAGTTCCGCGAGCTCCTCGGAGAGGAATTTGTGGTTTCAAAGGGTATGGACGGCTGCTTGTTTGTGTACGCTAATGAGGATTGGAACGCTTTTGAACAGAAATTGACATCGCTGCCGCTTATCAACAAAGAGGCAAGAAAGTTTGCTCGTTTTTTTCTTGCCGGAGCCGCACAGGTGGAATTGGATAAGCAGGGAAGAATACTTTTGCCGGCAAACTTGCGGGAGTTTGCGGGTTTGGATAAGGATGTAGTGTTAGTGGGCGTGGGAAGCCGCATTGAAATCTGGAGCAAGGAAAAGTGGGAGAGTGTGACACAGGACGAGAATATGGACGACATCACCTCGGCAATGGAGGCTCTGGGTCTCACCATTTAAAGGAAGGAGACCGGAAATGGATTTTAAACATTACTCGGTGCTGCTTCAGGAGACTATCGCCGAATTAAATGTACAGTCAGACGGTATTTACATGGATGGCACATTAGGTGGCGGTGGACATGCTTATGAGGTATGCAGGAGATTAATCACAGGTCATTTTTATGGAATCGATCAGGACGACGCCGCTATTGCCGCCGCGGGAGAAAGATTAAGCTGCTTTGGAGATAAGGTCACTCTCATTAGGAACAATTATTGTAATGCAAGTGCCGCCTTGACCGGGCTGGGCGTTGCAGGCGTGGACGGTATCGTACTGGATTTGGGAGTATCCTCTCATCAGCTGGATACAGGAGAGAGAGGTTTTTCTTATCGCTATGATGCGCCTCTTGACATGCGCATGGATCGCAGACAGACCCTGACCGCAAGAGATATTGTGAATACTTACTCGGAGCAGGAGTTGTTTCACATTATCAGGGATTATGGGGAGGATTGCTTTGCCAAGAACATTGCAAAGCATATTGTCCGGGCAAGGAGCGAAAAATCCATTGAGACGACCTTTGAATTGAATGAAGTAATTAAGGCGGCAATCCCCGCTAAAATGCGCCAGAAGGGACACCCTTCTAAGCAGACCTTTCAGGCAATCCGCATTGNCTGCNANANAGNGCTNGANGTGCTTCGNNGTTNCNTGNNGGNTTNCATTGATTTGTTAAATCCGGGTGGAAGATTATNTATTNTTNCCTTTCATTNCTNGGAGGNCAGAATTGTAAAAACCGAATTCAGAAGAAATGAGAACCCATGCACCTGCCCGCCAGAATTTCCGGTGTGTGTATGCGGAAAAGTAAGTAAGGGCAGAGTGATCACCAGAAAGCCCATTCTTCCAAGCATGGAGGAGCTTTCCGAGAACAATCGTTCCAAAAGTGCAAAGCTTCGGGTGTTTGAGAAGAGTGGAGTTGTAGAATAAAACAAAAGGTAGGAGATAGATTATGGCACAGACAAGAAGAAACGCAGTTCCTACAAACAGAATAAATCGTAGTCAGAGTACAGGAAGTAAAAGGGCGGAGTCTGCTTATATTTACGGAAATACCGTGTTCAAGCCGGACATCCGCAGGCAATTTGAGGAGGAACCCAGAAAGAAACTCAGCCATGAGGCAAGAAAAAACAGGGATAAGGCACATCACATGAGCCTTGGCTATGTTATTTTTTTAATGGCTGCGTTGTNTGNGGCAGGAGTAATACNNATTAATTATATNCAGCTGCAATCAGAATTGANCGGTAAAATTAAGAATATTGCTAGTTTGGAAAGCNAGTTAAANCATTTGAAAATGTNAANCGATGAGNNATATAACAGAATTGTCAGCAGTATTGATTTGGAAGAGATTAAGCGTATAGCAATCGGCGAGCTGGGTATGACTTATGCGAAAGAGGGTCAGATCGTTACATACATCAATTCGGGAAATGATTATATGCGGCGGATAGCCGGGGATACAAATTAGAAAACAGGGTGAAGATTTCAAATTAGAGGTGTATATTGAAAGAACGGAAAAAAAATATCCAAAAATTTTCAATTAAAATGCAAAAAAAGCTGGTAGTGCTATTTATCTGTGTGCTATTGGTTTTTGCCGGTCTGGCGGTGAGCTTAGGCTTGCTTGTCAGAGACGAAGGAACCCGGTATCAAAAAAAGGTGCTTGCCCAACAGCGCTATGATTCCACAACTCTTCCCTACAGGAGAGGTGACATTGTAGACGCCAAGGGCAATAAGCTGGCAACAAGCGAGAAGGTATATAATCTGGTAATTGACGCGGCGGTTATGCTGTATAAGGAGGCTTACNTAGAGNCTACTATGCAGGCGCTGGGCAGCTGTTTTCCTCAGTTGGACATGACATCAATACGACAATATGTGAACACCCATCCCGAGTCATCATGGTATGTACCCTTAAGAAGGCTTTCTTATGATGAAATTTCAAGTTTTCTGGAAATGCAGCAGGATGATAAAAATATTAAAGGTGTGTGGTTTGAGGAGGAATATAGGAGAGTGTATCCCGGAGGAACTCTTGCCTCGGATGTGATAGGCTTTACTCGAAGTGACGGAACAGGTCAATACGGGCTGGAGGAATATTATAACGATACGCTGAACGGAACCAATGGGCGGGAGTATGGCTATCTGAACGATGACCTTGCTTTGGAGCGAACTATTAAGTCTGCGGTGGACGGTAATACCATACACAGTACTATAGACATGAACATCCAGCAGATAGTAGAAAAGTATTTAAAGCAATTTCAAGATGAGCACAAGGATAATGTAAAAGAGGGCAACGGTGCGGAAAATCTGGGCTGTATCATCATGGAAGTGAATACCGGAAATATTCTTGCCATGGCAAGCTATCCCAATTATGATTTAAACGACACAAGGAATTCCAATGCCTTGATTGGCTCCATTATGGTTGAGGAGATAACGAATGCAAACGGCTATATAGAAATCAGAAAGACCGATACCGTAATCAATGAAGCAGTCCTTAGCGCCATGACAGAAGACCAGCTCTATTTGAATTTAAATAATCTATGGAAAAATTATTGTATTACCAGCACCTATGAGCCGGGCTCCACAATTAAGCCCTTTACGGTGGCAGCAGCTTTAGAGAGTGGGGCAATAGAGCCAAATTCCTACTATGAATGTAATGGAGTGATGGANGTAGGCGGACACAAGATTCATTGCCATAACACATGGGGNNATNGANATATCNGTCTGGAGCAGGCAGTGGCATATTCCTGTAATGTAGCGCTTATGAAAATCGGACAGGCANTGGGCANGGAAAAATTCAGCGAATTTCAGGGTGTTTTTAATTATGGTTTGAAGACAAATGTGGATTTGTCAGGAGAGGCTAGGNCTGCAAATCTGTTATATCCCTTAGATAGAATGGGTCCTGCGGATTTGGCGACCAATACCTTCGGACAGAATTTTAATGTCACTATGATTCAGATGATTACGGGTTTTTGCTCCCTGATTAACGGAGGTTATTATTACGAGCCCCACATGGTAGACAAGATTACCAATGCCAGTGGGGCAACCGTGGCAAATATTGAGCCTAGAGTATTGAAGCAGACAGTATCGGCGTCCACCTCGGAGCTGATTCGCCAGTATTGTCGTGCCGTGGTCATGGATGCCCGCGGCACGGGTAAAACGGCGAGACCGGCAGGTTATGTGATTGGCGGCAAGACAGGTACTGCGGAGACTTATCCCCGTGACAATGAGGAGTATGTTGCCTCCTTTATCGGTTATGCTCCGGCAGACGACCCTGAGATAGCCATTTATGTGGTGGTTGACAGGGCGAATGCATCTAAGCAGGACGATGCAAAATATGCTACCGGAATCGTCAGAAATGTTTTGACGGAAGTGCTTCCCTATTTGAATATTTTCATGACAGAAGAGCTTAGTGAAAAGGAAATTCAGGAGCTTAATGAGAGACAGCTTGCGATTACCACCCAGTACGGGAGACCTGCAGGTGAGCCGGAGGAAGGCGGTAACGGTGACAATGGCAATAATGAGGGTGGAGATACTCCTCAACAAGTTACAGGCAGCCAGCCTGTGTGGATGGGCTTTCCCGTTGAGGAGGGTACGGGCTATCGTGTAGACCCAAGCACGGGTGAGAAATATGACCCAGTGACGGGAGATCCTATATCAAGAAGCATTTCTCCCAGCGCAGAGGTGCCGGTAAATCCGTTGATTATAAACCCTCAAAGCGAATAAACAAAGGATGAAATGAATAACCTCATAAAAATGGGAATACAGTTTAATAAACCCTTTTTATGAGGTTTGCTATGCTCACAAGCAACAATAAAATTTTCCATAGAAAGAAAATAATAACCTTGTTCTTTCTGCTGACATTACTGTTTGTGGTTCTTTTTGGACGTCTGGTATACCTTATGGTATGGAGGGCGGAGTATTACGAGGAGCTTGCCACCAAGCTGCACGAGAGAGAGAGGAGTATTAAAGCGGCAAGAGGCANAATTTTGGACAGAAACGGAACGGTATTGGCGGANANCAAAACAGTCTGTACCATATCTGTGATTTACAATCAGCTGGAGGATAAGGAGGAGGTCATCCGCATCCTCTGTGAGGAACTGGATTTGACAGAGGAATATGTGCGCAAAAGGGTGGAAAAATATTCTGCAATGGAGCGCATTAAGAGTAATGTGGAAAAGGCGGTGGGTGACAGAATCCGTGAGTATGATCTGCCGGGAGTAAAGGTGGATGAGGATTATAAACGTTATTATCCCTATGGAGAGCTCGCCAGTAAGGTACTTGGTTTTACAGGGGGAGACAATCAGGGAATTATCGGCTTGGAGGTTGTCTACGAGGATTATCTGCAGGGAGAACCCGGAACAATCCTAACCGTGACGGATGCCAAGGGGATAGAGGTGGATAAAGCGGGTGAAAGGCGTATTGAGCCTGTCGCCGGAAATGATTTGTACATCAGCATGGATAGGAACATTCAGACCTATGCCACTCAGCTTGCGGCTCAGGCAATGGCAACCAAAGAGGCGGATAGTGTTTCCATTATTGTAATGAATCCTCAGAACGGGGAAATATATGCTATGGTAAGCGTGCCGGAGTTTGATTTGAATAATCCCTATGAAATTCCGGAGGAGATGCTTGCTAAGTTGCAGAATAGTTCCGCGGCGGCACAGGAAAACGGCTCTGATAATCAAAGCACAGAGGAAACTCAGACGACGGGAAGCGCTTTGAGCGCCGAACAGAAGCAGGATATTTTAAACGGAATCTGGAGAAACGGCTGTATCAACGATACCTATGAGCCGGGTTCAACCTTTAAGATGGTAACTGCGGCCGCAGGCTTGGAGGAAGGTGTGGTAACACCGGAAAGCACCTTCAGCTGCCCTGGCTTTATCGTGGTGGATGACAGAAAGATACGCTGCCACAAGGTGGCGGGACACGGAGCCGAGGATTTTATCCATGCGACCATGAATTCCTGTAACCCTGTATTTATTACGGTAGGGCTTAGGCTGGGAGTAGATAATTATTACAGATATTTTGAAAAGTTTGGATTGAAAAAAAAGACGGGTATTGATTTGCCGGGTGAGGCGGGCACTATTATGCATAAAAAGGAGGACATGGGAAATGTGGAGCTTGCGACGGTATCCTTCGGGCAGTCTTTTCAGATAACGCCCATACAGCTGTTGACTACAGCGTCCGCCATTGTAAACGGCGGCAGGCGTATTACTCCGCATTTCGGGGTAAAGACGCTGGATGAACAGGGAAATGTGGTGGAGGAGTTTACCTATCCGGTGGAGGAAGGGATCATCTCTGAAGAAACCAGTGCAACCATGCGAAGTATATTGGAAATGGTAGTCTCTGAAGGGGGCGGTAAAAACGGTAAGGTGGAGGGCTTCCGTGTAGGCGGCAAAACCGCAACAAGCCAGACTCTTCCCAGAGGAAGCGGACGCTACATTGCCTCTTTTGTAGGCTTTGCACCGGCGGATGACCCACAGGTAATAGCCATAGCGATTATCAATAATCCGCAGGGCGTATACTATGGCGGTCAGATAGCCGCGCCGATCATTCGCCAGCTTTTTGAAAATATTCTTCCGTATTTAGGGATAAAGGAGTATAATGAGCTATGAACAATGCCAGCGTTATGTCAGTCGTTATCGCTTTTTTCCTAAGCGCAGTGTTGGGTCCTATATTGATTCCTTTTTTGAGGAGATTAAAATGCGGGCAGACAGTCAGGGAGGATGGACCCAGCACCCACCTGAAGAAGACAGGAACCCCTACAATGGGAGGTATTCTGATTTTGTTCAGTGTAGTGGCGACTTCCGTTTTGTTTGTAAAAGATTACCCCAAAGTGCTGCCTGTTTTGTTCCTTACCTTTGGCTTTGGGCTGATTGGTTTTTTGGACGATTATATTAAGGTAGTGGGAAGAAGCCCGGAAGGGCTGACACCCTGGCAGAAGATGCTTGGACAGCTTGTCGTGACAGGCGTTTTTGCCTATTATGTTTTACATTTTACGGATGTTACTCTGGCTATGAGAGNACCGTATTTGTCGGANCAATACANNGATTTTGGAATATGGNACATTCCTATTTTGTTTTTNGTTGTGNTNGGAANCGTCAACGGGGTAANCTTTANGGANGGNTTGGACGGATTGGCGGGCAGTGTCACCGTTATTGTGGCGGTGTTTTTTTCGGTAGTGGCGATTGGTACGAACAGTGGGCTGGAGCCAATTACCTGTGCGGTAGTGGGCGCGCTTTTGGGCTTTTTGCTATTCAATGTACATCCTGCAAGTGTGTTTATGGGAGACACGGGTTCTCTGGCTTTGGGAGGTTTTGTGGCGGCAAGCGCATACATGATGGGAATACCCCTTTTTATAGTGATTGTAGGTATTGTGTATTTGGCGGAGGTTCTTTCCGTGATATTGCAGGTGACATATTTTAAGTTGACCGGCGGCAGGAGGATTTTAAAAATGGCGCCGTTACACCACCACTTTGAGCTGTGTGGTTTTGCAGAGACCAGAATTGTGGCCGCGTTTACGATTATTACTGCAATTATGTGTCTGTTGGGGCTGAGGGGGTTATAAAATATTGAGATAGGGCAGGAGGAAAGCTATGTTAGAAGGACAAAGATGTTTGATAGTCGGCTCCGGTGTAAGCGGGATTGGTGCGGCAAGCTTATTGAATCATTTTGGAGTAGACTTTGTCTTATATGACAGCAATGATAAACTAACGGTAGAGGAGTTAAAGGCGTTGCTTCCGGCGGGAAGCGATGCGATTTGCGTTACGGGTGAGCTTCCTTCACAGATAGAAGAAAGTATTGACACACTAGTGCTGAGCCCGGGAGTGCCAACGGATATCCCGCTGGTAAACAGACTGCGCGACAGAGGCGTGCAAATATTGGGGGAGATAGAGCTGGGATTTCTTGCCGAGAAGGGGAGAGTGGCGGCAATTACCGGAACCAATGGCAAGACCACTACAACCACGCTTCTCGGTGAAATCATGAAGGCACATTTGGGAGAGGAAAAGGTGTTTGTGGTGGGTAATATCGGAAATCCCTACACTATGGAGGCATTAAAGACCGGTAGTGACACTGTTACAGTGGGGGAAATCAGTTCTTTTCAGCTGGAGACGATACACACCTTTCATCCGAGGGTATCGGCTGTGTTAAATATCACGCCGGACCACCTGAACCGTCATCATACTATGGACGCGTATGTTGCCGCCAAAGAGGCGATTGCAGCAAGTCAGACAAAGGAAGATATCTGCGTCCTGAATTTTGATAATGCGTATACCAGAGAATTTGCCGCCAGATGTCCTGCAAGACCGGTACTGTTTTCCTCAAGGGAGGTGCTGGCAGACGGGTATTTCTTAAAAGGTGATAAAATTATTAAGAGTGTGTCAGGAAAAGAAGAGGAGCTTATGGATATCCATAAGGATATGAATCTGGTTGGTATCTGTAACGTGGAAAATGTGATGGCGGCTATAGCCCTTGCGGAGGGAATGGAAGTACCTATGTCTACCATATTAGCCGCGGTCAAAGATTTTCATGCCGTGGAGCATAGAATAGAATTTGTGGCTAAGAAGGGCGGTGTGGATTACTACAACGATTCCAAGGGAACCAATCCCGATGCGGCGATTCAGGGCATCAGGGCTATGAGCAAGCCCACTATATTGATTGGCGGCGGTTATGATAAGCAGAGTGAATATGACGAGTGGATTGAGAGCTTTGACGGCAAGGTAAAATGGCTTGTGCTCATCGGGCAGACAAGGGCAAAGATTGCAGAATGTGCAAGAGCACACGGCTTTACCAATATCCGTTTTGCGGACACCTACGAAGAATGCTTACGGCTTTGTACTTCTCTTGCCGAGAGTGGAGATGCGGTATTGCTATCCCCCGCGTGTGCAAGCTGGGGAATGTTCCCTAATTATGAGACCCGAGGAAGGCTGTTTAAGGAATATGTAAATGCTTTGGCAGATTAGGAGATAGATTTAAAGGAGTGTCTATGGCAGCGAGAAGAAACACAAAACGCAGAAATGAACAATCAGAATACTTTTTTGATTACAGCCTCTTGTTCATTGTTCTATTCTTATTGGGATTCGGATTGATTATGATTTATTCGGCAAGCTCCTATGCGGCTTTTGCGGAATTCGGAGATGCGGCACACTATTTGAAGCGTCAGGCGGTGGCGGCGGTGCTGGGATTGATTGCCATGATCATGGTGGCAAATATTCCTTATCATTTTTGGGAGAAATTTGCTGTACTGGGATATGTGTTGTCGGCAATTNTAATANTGCTGGTGCTCTCGCCTCTGGGGGTGGNATCCCACAATGCAAGGCGATGGATAGGCATTCCGGGTACGGGCTTTAATATACAGCCTGCCGAGGTGGCAAAGCTGTGTATGATATTGTTTCTGGCAGTTTTGGTCTGCAAAATAGGAAACAGTATCCGTACCATGAAGGGGTTTATCTTTATGATTCTGGCGCCTATGCCGATTGCAGGAATGATATATATTATTACCAAAAACCTAAGCTCGGCTATTATTGTAATAGGGATTTCTGTGCTGATGGTATTTGTGGCAAGCCCTGATTATAAGAAGTTTATCGTGTTGGGTTTGGCTGTGTGTTCCGTTGCGGCATTACTTGTCTTTTTGATTACTTCAACGGATTTGATCAGCGGCTTCAGAAGCGGTCGTATTCAGGCTTGGCTGGATCCTGAGAGTGACGCTCAGGGCATAGGCTTCCAGACCCTGCAGGCGTTATACGCCATAGGAAGCGGCGGTATTTGGGGAAAGGGGCTTGGGCAGAGTATGCAGAAGTTAAGCTTCCTGCCTGAGGCGCAGAACGATATGATTTTCTCGATTATTTGCGAAGAATTGGGGCTGTTCGGAGCGGTCGCGATTATTCTTATGTTTATTCTCCTGATTTGGAGAATGATGATTATTGCCAACAATGCACCGGATTTGTTTGGGGCAATGCTGGTGGTAGGCGTGATCGGTCACATTGCCATACAGGCGATTTTGAATATAGCTGTTGTTACCAATACCATTCCAAATACAGGTATTTCCCTTCCCTTTATCAGCTATGGAGGCTCCTCCGTTATCTTTCTGTTGATAGAGATAGGTTTGGTACTCAGCGTGGCAAAGAGAATACAGTTAAAGGAGCTGTAGAGATTTCTGTTGTTAAAGGTACAAGTTACCATTCGGGGCAGCGCTACATAGAATAGAATAGTTCCTAAAATTGAAAAACCGGAAGGTGTCGCATGGATTCTATTCAAATTCACGGTGGTGTTGCCCTACAGGGGAAGGTTCGCATTCAAGGTTCTAAAAATGCGGCTCTGCCTATCTTGGCAGGAACCCTGCTCACCAAAGAGACTTCCTATATTCGCAACTGTCCTAAAATTGCAGATGTCTATGGGATGATAAATCTGCTAAAGAGCCTGGGCTGTCATGTAAGCTGGGAGGAGAGCGGTATCCGCGTGAATGCGAAAGATATTTGCAGAGGTGAAATGCAGGGAGAGGCAATAACCGGTATGCGCTCTTCCCTTTGCCTGTTGGGAGCGTTGCTCGGCAGGTGTGGGGAAGTGGTGATGGAATATCCCGGTGGCTGTGTTATAGGAGAGCGCCCCATTGACTTGCACTTGTCGGCATTGTCGAAAATGGGCGTGGTGTTTACGGAGGAGCAGGGGCGTATCAGAGCCAATGCAAGAAAACTGTGCGGAGCGCATATTAAGTTATCTGTGGCAAGTGTAGGCGCTACGGAAAACATTTTGTTAGCGGCTGTCATGGCACAGGGGGAAACTCTGATTGAGGGCGCGGCAAGAGAACCTGAGGTGGTGGCGCTTTGTTATTTCTTGAGATGTTGTGGCGCGGTCATTGAGGGAATAGGAAGTTCAAGACTGCATATAACGGGTAACAGATTGTTGCATGGCGCAGATTTTATGGTACCGTCGGACAGGATTGTGGCGGGCACTTATCTGTTTGCGGCGGTGGCAACCGGAGGCAATGTCCTTTTGGAGGCGGNGCCCTATACACAGATAGAGGCAGTTCTGAATGTGGCTGAAAAANTGGGNGCCCAATGTNTAGCCGCAAGTGAGGGCTTGTATGTGCAGGCAGGAGAAAGACCAATGGCGGTTTCCCAATTGCGGACAGCGCCTTATCCGGGTTTCCCCACGGATTTACAATCTATGGCGCTTGCCGTGCTGACAACCAGTGAAGGACAATGCCGGATTGAGGAGACTATATTTGAAAACCGCTTTCGGGTTGTAGAGCCATTGAGGGAAATGGGTGCGGATATACAGGTGTGTGATGCCCACAGAGTGATTGTAAAGGGGGTTGAAAAGCTACACGGAGCTGCGATGGAGGCAAAGGAGCTTCGAGGCGGTGCGGCGCTTGTTCTTGCCGGACTTATGGCAGAGGGTGAGAGTATCATTACAGACTGTAAATATATTTATCGAGGCTATGAAAATATTTGTAAGGATTTAAGAGAGTTAGGAGCGCGTATTGTAAGTGTATAGGAGCGGAAGAAAATTATTTATTAAAATACTGATATTGCTTATGCTTTTGATAGTAATTCTTGCAGGGTGCCGTTATGTGCTTTCCATTTACACCATTGAGAATGTGTATGTAGAGGGGAATTATCATTATTCGGAGGAAGAAATCAAGAGCTTTGTTATGGAAGGACCTATGGGAAATAATTCTCTGTATCTTTCTCTGAAATATAAGAAAAAGGGTGTTGAAAATATTCCCTTTGTGGATGTTATGGATGTTGCCATATTGGCGCCCGATACTATCAAGATTACAGTTTACGAGAAAGCGCTCGCCGGATATATCAAATATATGGACACTTATATGTATTTTGATAAGGATGGATATGTGGTGGAAAATTCCAGTGTGATGACGGTGGGGGTTCCACAAATCACAGGGCTTTCCTTTGATTATGCAATCTTGGGAGAGCCTCTGCCTGTGGAAAATAAAGAGATTTTTAATGATATCCTCACAATCACAAAGCTTTTGACAAAATATGATTTGACGGCTGAGAAAATTTATTTTCATACATCGGGAGAGGTGACGATTTATTTTGGCGATGTCAGAGTGGCGCTGGGAAATGAAACCTCAAGACTGGAGGACAAGCTTATGCTGCTGCCGGAGTTCATTACGGAGCTTTCGGGTAAAAGCGGAGTCCTGCAGATGGAAAATTACGATACGAGCAACGGGAAGTATACTTTTAAGCCGGATATTTAAAAAAAGATGTTGATTAATTTGTAAAATAATTATATGATAGACTATATGGAGTTTGAAATGGGAAAAGGAGGATTTACCCTTGTTGGAGATTAAGACAAACGACGCTGAATCTGCTGCAAAAATCATCGTGGTCGGTGTAGGTGGCGCAGGTAATAATGCTGTAAATAGAATGGTTGATGAAAAAATTGACGGAGTTGATTTTATAGGTGTAAATACGGACAAGCAGGCTTTGCAGCTTTGCAAGGCTCCTAAGCTTTTACAGATAGGAGAGAAGCTTACCAAGGGTCTTGGAGCCGGAGCGAAGCCTGAAGTGGGTGAGAAAGCAGCCGAGGAGAGTACCGAGGAGATAAGCGCAGCTTTAAAAGGAGCAGATATGGTATTTGTTACCTGCGGTATGGGCGGCGGTACAGGAACCGGTGCAGCCCCTGTGGTTGCTAAGCTTGCCAAGGAAATGGGGATTTTGACGGTAGGCGTTGTGACTAAGCCCTTTCGATTTGAGGCGAAGGCGCGCATGGTAAATGCCATAAACGGTATTGAGCGTATTAAAGAAAATGTAGATACCCTGATTGTAATACCTAACGATAAGCTTTTGGAAATTGTGGATAGACGTACTACCATGCCTGAGGCGCTTAAGAAGGCAGATGAGGTATTGCAGCAGGCGGTTCAGGGAATTACCGATTTGATTAATCTTCCTGCTATCATCAATTTGGATTTTGCGGATATTCAGACAGTTATGAAGGACAAGGGTATTGCACATATTGGTATCGGTGAAGGCAAGGGTGATGATAAGGCGTTAGACGCTGTGAAGATGGCAGTGGAGAGTCCTCTTTTGGAGACTACTATTTCCGGCGCTACCCATGTAATTATAAATGTATCCGGCGATATTACTTTGGCGGATGCTTCCGATGCGGCAGGTTATGTACAGGAGCTTGCCGGTGACGAGGTCAACATTATATTTGGAGCAATGTATGATGCTTCTAAATCCGACAGCTGCACAATTACGGTGATTGCCACGGGTCTTGAAGAGGTAAGGGCTAATGTAGCCGGCAGGTTTGGCGCTGCTCCGGCGTATAGACAGCCTACCTCGCATATTACGCCAAATTCACTGAAGGGCTTTAATCTGCAGTCCGCTGTAGGAACGGCTCCGAATTCAACGGCTTCCAAACCTCCTGTGCAGCCCTTTGCAGGTATTCAGAAGCCTGCGGATATCAGGAGCTCCGTAGAAGAGAAATCCTTGAAGATTCCTGATTTCCTTCAGAGAAAGTAGCGTTTACAAGTGATGTAAGTTTTTAAGGGAGGATAGTTGGTACTTAATAGCATTTCATGAAGAGAATACTTATATAAAGAGAGCATGTTTGATCCGGTTTTGGTCAGACATGCTTTTATTTTGCAAATTCGCAGATTGTTCCACATTGTCGAATTTCATAGAATAAAAAGTAAAAATCAAGCTGTATTTTTGACAAAATCCATGACGGTAAGCCCTTATAATGATTATGAAAAGGGTGATGCAATGTATTATGAGGTTTATATTGACAGTATATTCCTAATGAATTTGGTAATGAATTTTTATCTGCTGCTATTGGTGAACCACAGCACATTTCACACTGCCACGTGTAAACGTTTGGTGCTTGGTGCCGTAGTGGGGGCAGTATTTGCAATTTTACCGTTTTTCATTAGCGGATTTCTATGGCTGAGGCTGTTTATAGGGATAGCTGTGGGAACGATTGCTATGGTATTTACGGCGTTTCCTATAAAGAGCTTTCGGGCAATGTTTGGCATACTGGAAAAGCTTCTGTTGTATTCCTTTTTGATGGGAGGAACCCTTTTGTTTCTGATAAGATGTGTGCCCTTCGCAAGGAACTGGGCAACAGGTTTCTTTGGGATTGTGGGGGCGGGTGCCGTAGTATGTATAGTGTTATTGTACTATAAGGAGCGCGAATGCAGGAAAAAGCAGGATAGTATCTGTCATGCTACATTGATTCAAAAAAATATGCGCATAACGGTGGAAGCATTGGTGGATTCCGGCAATAGCCTGATAGAACCAATCAGCGGTAAGCCAGTGTGTATTATTGAACAGGGCGTATTTAATAGTCTTTGGAAGGAAGAGGAACCATTGTACCGTGCCGTGCCGTATCACAGTATTGGCAGGAAGCGAGGAATTTTGCAGGGATATGAATTATCGGAGCTGCAAATAGAACTGGAGGGAATGGTTAAAACCTTTCGGATGTGTAAGTTGCCGTCTGTGAGGAAAAAATTAGCGATTGCGTCAAAATTACTGTGAATTCTATGCTTTTTCAAAACTATTAGCAGTTTTTTATTAGAAAAATGTGTGAAATGAGGAATGATTATGATTTTAAAGGTGGCAATACCCGGGAAAATGCAATTTAAAATGATACGCAGGGAAAATATTCTGTTACAGAGAAAGGGTGATATTCATTACATAGGCGGAGCAGAGGTGCTGCCGCCGCCTTTGGAGCTTGAAAAAGAGAATCAGGTTATCAGTGATTTGGGAACGGAATATGAGGATGAGGCAAAGGCTATACTGATTGAGCATAATTTGCGGCTTGTGGTTTACATAGCAAAGAAATTTGATAACACCGGTGTGGGTGTGGAGGATTTGATTTCTATAGGAACGATAGGTCTCATAAAATCCATTAACACCTTTAATCCGGATAAAAACATTAAGCTGGCGACTTATGCTTCAAGGTGCATTGAGAATGAAATCTTAATGTATCTGAGAAGAAATAATAAGACCAGACTGGAGGTGTCCATAGACGAACCTTTGAATGTGTACTGGGATGGTAATGATTCGTTTTTATCCGATATGTTGGGAACGGGTGAGGACATTATCTTTCGGAATATTAAGATTGAAGTGGACCGCAGGCTTTGCTGGGGGCTATTAATAAGCTGTCAGACAGGGAAAAGACCATTATTAGGCTGCGCTTCGGTTTGGGAACCCGTGACGGTCAGGAGATGACTCAGAAGGAGGTGGCAAGTTTCTTGGGAATTTCTCAGTCCTATATCTCAAGATTGGAGAAAAAAATCATGCGTCAGCTGAAAAAGGAAATGAGTAATCACATTTAGCTCCTTAGTCTGTCTTTCTTTGCTTGCAAAGGATAAAGTGATAGTATATACTTAGAAAAACTGCTTATACTATAATAACTACTGATGTACACATAATATGAGGCAAATATGATACAACGTGAAGATATATTATCTATGGAATATTTAAAAAAAACAGAATATACGGCATGTCATCAGGGAATGCGTTATCGTCTGGAGCAGACGGCTGATGAAGCAGGAGAAAAGAAGTTAAAGGCTACGGTGTGGCCGGAGCCTTTTAACTTTTTTAAAACTCCCGATGAACAGAAAACCAGCGCTCTTTTTGATTTTTCCGAGGACGGCGTGGTAGATGCGGTTTCATGGATGAATGACAGATTATTTGAGGATAAGGAAAGATGGGAGCGTGCTGCGGACAACTGGAGCAGCTATCGGCTGGAATAGTATACCGTTAGACAGTACTTTGGAGAAATAGTATGTGGAAATATATAGTGAGAGATATGAGAGAGACTATGTGCTATCTGCCCTATGGCTTGGTAGTAGGGATATTTTTTGCTCTTATATTCAGTATGGTTAGTAAATGGAGGGTTAAGAGAAATAAGCCTCCTGTTGCCATTGTAGCAAAGAGCGCTTATATGATGTATGTAGTCATCATATTGTGCATTACTTTTTTATTTAGAGAGAGCGGCAGCAGAATAGGGATTGATTTAGATTTATTTTCAACGTGGGGAATCAATGATAGAAATAATGCTTATGTAATTGAAAATGTGTTTTTGTTTATTCCTTACGGAATTATGTGCGCATGGGCGTTTCCAACCCTGCGCAGGTTTTTTCCCTGCGCTATGATAGGGCTGGCGACCAGTATTGCGGTGGAGTGTATGCAGCTTTATACCGGCAGAGGTTTTTTTCAGGTGGATGACATACTCACAAACCTGCTCGGTAGCATTGTGGGATATTTGGTGTTCCGAATATTTTGGCGGAAGCGTAAATAATTAAGCTGTCAGATAAGAACGCATGGAGCGAAGGGCATTCTTCTCCAGACGAGAGACCTGTGCCTGCGAAATGCCTATAATGTCAGCCACCTCCATCTGGGTTTTTCCTTCAAAAAATCTCAGAGAAATAATTTCATGCTCGCGTGAGCTGAGTTTTTTCATGGCTTCACTTAAGGAGAGATGCTCTACCCAGGTCTCTTCCTTATTTTTTTTGTCGCTGATTTGATCCATGACATAGAGGGTGTCGCCGCCGTCCGTAAAGATAGGCTCATAGAGGCTCATGGGATTTTGGATAGCGTCCATGGCATAGGCAATATCTTCCTTAGAAATGCCAACCTCCTTTGCGATTTCCTCTAAAGTAGGCTCCTTTGCGTTCCTTCGGGTTAGAGCATCCTTGGCGTAGATTGCCTTGTAGGCAGTATCTTTTAAGGAACGTGAGACTCTGATACTGCTGTTATCCCGCAAAAATCTGCGAATTTCGCCGATGATCATGGGAACGGCATANNTGGAGAATNTAACCTGTAGGGAGGAATCAAAANTATCGATAGNCTTAATAAGTCCGATACAGCCGATTTGAAATAAATCGTCCACATTTTNATTACTGGAAGAAAANNGNNTGATAACGCTTAAGACAAGNCGCAGANTGCCTTCAATATATTCTTTTCGTGCCGCTAAATCTCCCGCCTCAATTCGNTCAAAAAGAGATTCCTTCTCCGCCGCTTTGAGCAGGGGGAGCTTTGAGGTATTCACACCGCAGATTTCAACCTTACCTTGTGCCATATATATCCTCTCCTTTGATTTTCAATATTGTATTGGTAGTATGCTCGAAGAAGTTCTGATATATACCATTTCTGCATATACTGAACAGAAAAGAATTTATTACAGTTCTGCCGTACTTCAATAGCATGACAGAATTGTTTGGTGAGTCGATATGCTTTTTTCGGAATTTAAGTGTAAGGACGTCATTAATATAAGAGATTGCAAAAAGCTCGGTAAGGTGTGCGATTTAGAATTTGATGAATGTAAGGGCTGTATCTGTAAAATCATGGTTCCCGGGTGCAATAAAATGCTTAATTTCCTGCGCTGTGAAGCTGACATTGCAATTCCCTATAAGGATATCCGCCAAATAGGACCCGATATTATTTTAGTTGACATAAGTTGCTAAAAACGGTATAATGTTAGCGGGAAAATTAGTAAGCACGAAGTGCGTATTCCGCGAAGCGGAAGGATTTTGGAGCGTACACACTGAAATCAAGCGACCGCTAAAAGAAGGCAACCACATAAGAAAACGGGGGGAATTATATGAAGTGTCCTTTTTGCAATCATGAAAATACCAGAGTTATTGACTCCAGACCGGCAGAGGATAACAACTCCATTCGCCGCCGAAGAGTTTGTGATGAATGTGGAAAGCGTTTTACAACTTACGAGAAGATTGAGACAATTCCTTTGATTATTATCAAGAAGGATAACAATAGGGAGGCCTATGACCGTTCCAAGATTGAGGCGGGGGTACTCAGGGCATGTCATAAGCGGCCGGTTAGCGCACAGCAGATTACCGGTCTGATAGATACAGTGGAGAATGAAATTTTCAATATGGAAGAGAAGGAGATTCCCAGTCAGGTAATTGGTGAGCTTTTAATGAATAAACTGAAAAGTCTGGATGCGGTAGCTTATGTGAGATTTGCTTCCGTTTACAGAGAGTTTAAGGATGTAAATACTTTTATGGATGAGTTGAAAAAGGTATTGCAATAAGGAGCAGCTAAGGCTGCTCTTTTTTTGTATCAATGCCGTTTCCCGAAACGGTACAGGCAGAGGAGATAGAGAATGCATAACGCCATCTGGCTTGCCAGCAGACCCCAGAGATAGCCGGTAATCCCTACCTTGGGAACAGCCACGAAAATAAAGGCAAGACGAATTAACAGGCAGATGACATTCATAACAAAAATGTGTCCGGCCATTCCCAGCCCCTGCAGAATGCTGGAAAGTGTGGTGTCCAGATAGATAAACGGGCAGATAAAGCTTAAGGTAGTAATGAAATGACCGGCAAGAGCGCTGTCAAAAAGATAGCGTCCTGCAAAATTCCCTAAAAAGCCGAAGATACACATACAGATAAAGCCTAAGATAAAGCAATATTTTACCGTGCGCAGGGTTGCCGTCTTGACAGCCTTGATGTCGCCGATAGCGTAGCTTTCCGAAATAAGGGGAAGCAGCAGCACGGCGATAGAATTGGTAACCGCATTCGGAAAAAAGATTAAAGGCATTGCCATACCGGTCAGTACGCCGTAAACGCTTAAGGCGGTGGCGGTATCGTAGCCATACAGCTTTAATTTGGCGGGAATGGAGACGGATTCCACGCTCTGTAAAAGATTTAGCACAATGCGGTTGGCTGTAAGAGGCAGCGCCATATGTAAAATCCCACCGTAGAAAGGAAGGAGGCTGTGAGACTTGCGGTTAGTTTCGAGACGGCAGATGATACTCTTTAGAACCTGAGAAGCAGCATATTCTTTGGCGTAGGCGTGATAGATGGCGCCGATAGTCACCAACATGGAAATAAATTCCCCTACCACCAGACCCACAACGGCAACATTGATAGTGGGAATGCTCCCTCTGCGAAAAGCGTAGACAGATATTGCATAGACGCAGCCTACTCGGGCGAGCTGCTCTACAAGCTGTGCAGCGGCGGGAAGCCCTGCTTTTTTTACTCCGTAAAAATAGCCGTTAATACAGGAATGTACGGCGCTAAAAGGAATGGAAAAGGAGAGAATGCGAAGCATGGAGACCGTTCTCGGTTCCAGCAGCAAATGTATGCCGATGAAATCCGCCATAACAAAAATCACGGCATTACATAAAAGGGATAGCGGCAGGGAGATGCTTAAGCCTACAAGCATGGGATGAAATATACGCCCCTGTTTTTTAGCTGTGCGTTCCGCTACAAATTTGGAAATGGCGGTCTGATAAGCGGCGGCTGACAGTGAAAAGGATATAGCAAGGACAGGGCTTAAAAGCTGATAAATGCCCATGCCTTCTTCGCCGAAAAGTCTTGAAAGATAAATGCGGTAAAAAAATCCGATAATACGGCTGATAAAACCTGTTACAGTAAGGATTATGGTGCCGATGATCAGAGGATGCTGTTTGCGTTTTGACATAGATGTACCCTAATAGCCTTTTCCCCATTATATTCCACAGGAGGAGTTGACAGAACAAATGTCAGGTGTTATATTGTAAATGTAATTCCTAGTAAATAGATATGGATTTGATATACAAAGATTTATTCCCGCGAAGGTCAAAGAAAATCACTTTCAAATATTGAATTACTGTCCGCCGGAGCGGACAAGGAGGTATAGATATGATATATTTGGACAATGCAGCAACAACAAAGACAGCTCCCGAGGTAGTAGAGGCAATGCTGCCTTATTTTACGGAGAACTACGGTAATCCCAGCTCCATTTATGCTTTGGGAAGTAACGCAAAGAAGGCTGTCAACAGGGCGAGAAGAACCATTGCCGACAGTATCGGTGCCAAAATGGAGGAAATTTATTTTACGGCGGGCGGCTCTGAGTCCGATAACTGGGCGCTAAAAGCCACAGCGGAGGCTTATGCCGCTAAGGGAAAGCATATCATCACAACAAAAATAGAACATCATGCCATTTTGCACACCTGTGAATATTTAGAAAAAAGAGGCTTTGATATCACCTACCTTGATGTGGATGAAACCGGAATAGTGAGTCCTGAAAGTGTGAGGGCAGCGATACGTCCGGACACGATTCTGATCAGTGTGATGTTTGCCAATAATGAAATCGGCACAATGGAGCCAATAGAAGAGATAGGCGCTATCGCAAAAGAGAAGGGAATTCTTTTCCATACGGATGCGGTTCAGGCGTTCGGTCAGGTATCCATTGATGTGGACAGCCTCCATATCGATATGTTGAGCGCCAGCGCGCATAAGCTCAACGGGCCTAAGGGAATCGGTTTTTTATATATCCGCACCGGTGTGAAAATCCGTTCCTTTGTACATGGCGGCGCTCAGGAGAGAAGCAGGCGGGCAGGAACGGAAAATGTTCCGGGCATTGTAGGCTTTGGCGCAGCAGTGGAGCGCGCGGGGGCAATAATGGAAGAGAAAGCGAAGAAGGAGACGGCATTAAGGGATTATTTGATTGAACGCTTTGAAAAAGAGATTCCTTATTGCTTTCTAAACGGACACCGTACAGAGCGTCTGCCCAACAATGCAAATATTTCTTTTCGGTTTATTGAGGGAGAGTCTTTGCTTATTATGCTGGATATGAAGGGGATTTGCGCATCCAGTGGGTCCGCCTGTACATCAGGCTCGCTGGACCCTTCCCATGTGCTTCTTGCTATCGGGCTGAAGCATGAGGAGGCGCATGGCTCCCTGAGACTGACTTTGTCTGAGGAAAATACTATGGAGGAAATGGATATAGTTGTGGAGGCGGTGAAGGATATTGTGGAAAGACTGCGCGCAATGTCTCCTCTCTATGAGGATTTCCTGAAAACACAGGCGGCAGAAAAGCAATAATTTCGAGAGAGCGATGCGCCAAAGCTGTAACGACGGCAAGGGAGAGCAGCGAAAAGCGATAAAGAAGCGGCAACAGCGTAATATAGCAGCGGTGTTGCCGCAATGTGGGAATGGAGGAACAGTTATGTATAGTGAAAAGGTAATGGATCATTTTCAGAATCCCAGAAATGTGGGAGAGATTGAGAATCCCAGCGGTGTAGGCACAGTGGGAAATGCCAAGTGCGGCGATATTATGCGTATTTTTTTGGATATTGATGATAACGGTATTATTCGGGACGTAAAATTTAAAACCTTTGGATGCGGTGCGGCAGTTGCCACAAGCTCCATGGCAACGGAGCTTGTAAAGGGTAAGTCCATAGAGGAGGCAATGCAGGTGACTAACAAGGCAGTGATGGAAGCGCTTGACGGTCTGCCGCCCGTAAAGGTTCACTGTTCGCTCCTTGCGGAGGAGGCAATTCATGCGGCGCTTTGGGATTACGCCGAGAAAAATCATATTGTAATTGAAGGCTTAAAAAAGCCTAAATGTGATATTCATGAGGGCGAAGAGGAAGAAGAATATTGATGGGAAAACAGGGTGAGGTGTTTTTATACACACCCTGTTTTTTTGTTGACATGACACTCTATGGATTATATGATATTGTGTATATCAGAAGAAAATCATTGGCGGCAACAGGTGTTTCGGAGCAGTATTTTTTGATAAATTCGGAAAGCCAGCTGTCTATATATAAATCGTTTAAAGCGGTTTCACAGACAAGATATTGAGGCGATTTATCAGGATGACTGTCAAAGTAAGCAGTTATTTTATTGTCAAAGGTAGGAGTGCTTATAGTGGAAGGAGTGCAGATTTGCATATCCTTCATCAGGTATAGCTGTGTAGAACTTCCCGCATAAAAGACTTTGGCGCCTTCCGGAAGGTTTTCTGCGATAAAATTATAGTTTATCCGGTAATGGCGTACTGTTTCCGTGTCGGCTATAATACCCACAGCGGGTCCTTCCCGAATAAGGCTTATTTTATCGGTTATGGTATAGTGTATACCGCCGGTAGTTCGAAGCATATAGCATCTGCCGAAAATCAGTACCAGTAGCCACAGTATTACAAGCCCCCGGTATGAAAGAATGCGGGAAAGTAGATCCGGCTTTTTTGCGGTATCCACAAAACATTGTCTCTGCTGCAATAAAGTTAAGGCGCCTACGGCACAGGGAGCAAGGTAGGGCAGGGATACTATTAGCGGGTGGTTGCTGAATAGCAAAATGCCGAAAAAGGCTACCGGCGATATTATCATAAATAAGGTAAATATTGGAGTAGAACCTGCTTTTTTAGTGACAAGGATTACGATTGTAAGCAGAGGAACCAGAAAATATTCCAGCAGGGGATAGCCGGGGTATTGATTCCCAAAAAGCCAGATTCCAAGCTGACCCAGCAATGAACATACAAGCAGCAGCCTGCTCCACAAAAAGGAAATGTTCTGACATATCCTGCATTTTCGGAAAATTAAGTAAAGAAGGGATGCAAAAACGGAATAGATTCCAAGTATGAGGATAATTTCAAGCAGTGACTGCATATGTTTACCAAATCTTTCGCCGATGGGAGCGGAATGCGAACCGTCACTGGCTATGACAAGCAGCTGTCTCCACAGCGAAGCAAGAGTCATGTGCGACAGCAATACCGCAAAAAAGACGGCGGCACATAAGATACAAGGCAGAATAAAATAATTCAGCTCTTTTAATAAGGAAGGTTTTTGAAAGCCATCGGTAAAATCACCTGTGATTTGATGAGTCTTGTGTGTGTCAGAAGGCTTTGAGGACAAAAAAATGTAATGATAATGTATTATGCAATAAAGGCAGGAAAAAAAAGTAAAAACCGTAGAAGGATAGGATAAAATTTCCAAGGACAGAAAAAAACCCGCGCCGGTCAGACAGAGAAGCCTTCCCGATTCATAATATTTTAACATACACAATATGCAAAGCATCAAAAACCAAAGCTGCATATTGGAGAATTCAGGTAAAAGCATCAATTTTGGCAGGGATAAAAAGAAAATACCGCATATAAGAAGGCTGTTGAACTGATTCAGATAGCGGAGCAGTGTTCTGTATAAAAAATAGGTTACGCCCATATGACAAAGCAGACCACATATCCGCAGATAGAGTACAATGCCTGTGGTGGAGCCTGTAATTGCAAGGTAAGGCAGCATAAAGAGCGCTGTCAGAAAGCCGGAGGTCTGATGAGGCTCCCACATATCTGACAGGGGGAAATCGCCCTTTAGCATTCGGTAAGACATGGATACAGCATATTGTTCATCAATATCATAGCCTACAANGAGTATTNTTGTAACACAGATAATACAAAATATTANAAGCAGTAGTCTGCGGAAATATTGTGTTTGATAAAAGTACATATAGAATTCCTTTCCTAGAGCGGAGTATAGGTTAAAAGTAAGCTCAATAGCTTATTTTTTAAACATAA
>WFLX010337716.1_pt1 | contig 25402 bp, 29 predicted proteins | sample 4967041 | NCBI WGS metagenome assembly WFLX01 (sample SAMN12857096, study PRJNA449069) | gut metagenome | isolation source: stool from male and female vole | host: Microtus ochrogaster | place: USA:Florida | collected 2017
GGATTCAGCTTTGGAGCGCTTGTTTCAGCGGGAGTCCTCACCGTGTTGATTTCCGTGGGTCTGATACCGCGGTTCGCGCAGAAGACCAATTCTGCGGAGCATATTGTTCTTTATGAAAATGCAGTTGTCCTTGGGACAATTATCGGTGGGATTTTGACGGTTTTTTCGTCATTTTTAAGATTTCCTAATGGCGCAGGATGGTTTGGAATTGTTCTTATTGTAATTTACGGATTGTTCGGCGGTATGTTTGAAGGCTGCGTGGCGCTTGCCATTGCGGAGATGCTGGACAGTATCCCGATCTTTTCCAGAAGAGTCGGCTTTCACCAAGGGATTGGGGTATTTGTTGCTGCCGTTGCCCTTGGTAAAGTAACCGGTTCTTTATTTTATTTCTTCTATGAGATATATCTGCATGGCGGGTGCTGAGATAATCACTCAGCCTTGATCTCCTTCCAGTATTGATCCATCAGAGCAGTGGTATCCTCGTCCATTAACTGATATACTTCGCAGTTTTCCAGAGTATTGAAATCCGGAAATAAGAGGGGATTATTTACCACAGCTTCATCCAGAAGCTCTCTTACGTCGGCATTGGAAGGCGGATAATATACATATTCAAAGTTCTGCGCTACAATATCTGTCTGGCAGCAGAGGTAATCAAGGAACTGATATACCGCTTCCGGATTATCGCAGTGTTTGGTCATCGCCCAGCAGTCGATCCAGAGGTTGCTGCCGTCTTCAGGAACAACATAGGCGAGATTTTCATTGCCCTCGCATCCGAGTATTCCGTCTCCGGAATATACTACGGCGATTGCGGCATTTTCCGCGATCATCTCATCCCTTGCCTCATCCACAAGATACGACTGTACGTCGGGCTTCTGGGAGATCAGCAGATCCCTTGCCGCGGCAAGCTCGTCGGGATTGGTCGTGTTACAGGAATATCCGAGATATTTCAGGGCGATCATAAATGCGTCACGCATACTGTTCTGCATGATGATATTGCCGGAATATCTGCCGTTAAATAATACATCCCAGCTTGTCGGTGGTTCCGACACCATGTTTTTATTGTATAAAAGACCTACCGTACCCCAGAAATAGGGCAGGGCATACTGATTGCCGGGATCAAAGGTGGCGCAGAATGACCAGACATCGTCGCTGATGCTATCGATATGGGGAAACTGCGTGAAATCCATAGGCTGCAGTTCGCCCTCCGCCATCAGCTTCATAATGATATATTCGGAAGAACACAGGACATCATACTTGATCGCGCCGGAAGAATATTTGGAATAGAGTTCTTCAGGTGTCATCGCTTCTTCATACAATACCTCGATGCCGGTCTCGGCGGTGAACTGATCTAAAATGGCAGGGTCTATATACATACCATAATTAAATACAGTGATCTGCTGCCTCGGTTCCTTGGAGCCTCCGCAGCCCATGAGGGACATTGCAGCAAGCGCTGCCGCACATAGTACAGCCAGAATTCTTTTTTTCATAATCATGATTCCTCTCTTTTAAATATTTATATATTCTTATTTCGCAGGTTCATACCCCGTTTTTTGGGCGGCGTGCTCAATATATTGGCCAGGATCAGTACCAGCACCGTGATCAGGAAGATGATCGTGGAAAGCGCATACATCGTGGGCTGGATCCCTTTTCTGATCTGGGAATAGATCATCGTGGATAAGGTATTGACTCCGGGCCCTTTGGTAAAATAGGTAATGACAAAATCATCCATGGACATGGTGACTGCCATAAAAAATCCGGAGACAATGCCGGGTGCCAGTTCCGGCAGCACAACCTTAAAAAAGGAATATACCGGTCCTGCGCCCAGATCCCTTGCCGCTTCGTAGATACTGACATCCAGCTGGTTAAATCGCGGCAGGATACTCAGGATCACATAAGGGATATTAAAGGTAATATGTGCCAGCATGATGCTGGAAAATCCCAGCGGCATAAAACGGATCAGCAAAAGCATCATGGCAATGCCTGTCACGATGTCCGCATTCAGCATGGGGATATTTGTGACTGCCATGACGACGGAATATTCCCTTCTGCGCATGGCATCGATGCCGATGCAGGCAAGCAGGGCGATGATCGTTGCAAAAAAGGCGGAGCCAAGCGCAAGGACGATGGTATTCTGCAGTGCAGACATGACCTGGGAAGTGCGGAAGATATCACGATACCAGTCTAAAGTAAATCCGCCCCATACAACTCTGGATTTGGAACTGTTAAAGGACAGCACGACCAATACCAGAATCGGCGCATATAAAAATATCATAATGATTGCCAGATAAAATTTACAGATAAAATTTTTCATACCAATCCTCCATGTCAACACTTACCAAACCAGCGACTCCCGGTCCTTTTTTTCCTGTTTTTCTGAAAAAGCAAGCCCGACGACCACAAAGATCATCAGTGCAAAGGATAATCCCGAACCCAGATGCCAGTTCATGCTGGTGATAAATTCCTGTTCTATGACATTGCCAAGCAGCTGGATCTTGCCGCCGCCTAAGATGTCAGGTATGACGAAGGAGGTCAGGCAGGGGATAAATACCATTGTGATCCCGCTGATAATGCCGGGCTTTGACAATGGCAGGATGATCCGCCATATCACGGAGGGATTGGAAGCGCCCAGATCCCTGGCGGCATCGATCAGATCGTTGTCAATATCCATGACTGCATTGTAGATCGGAAGGATCATATAAGGCAGAAAATCATAAACCATACCAAAGACGATTGCGCCGGGTGTGTTGATGATGGAAAGCGGCGCGATGCCGAACCATGACAGTATCATATTTAAAATCCCGTTTTTACTTAAGATCATCTGCAGTGCAAGGATTCTCAGGATCGAATTCATCCACATGGGCAGGATCATGATCAGGATAATAATCCCTTTATTATTCATATTCAGACGGCGCAGCACCAAGGCAAGCGGGAATGAGATCAGCAGGCATAGGATCGTACATGCCAGTGACAGCTCCAGGGAAAGCATCGTTGCCTTGATATGCAGCGGATCCAGTATTGCGGTTATATTTTTCAGGGTAAATCCCCCTGCTTTATCGGTAAACGCATAGTATGCCACAAAAATAAGCGGCAGTACGATAAATGCGCTCATCCAGACGATATATGGAGCTGCGATATATTTACGTTTCATATGGTGATATGCCTTTCCTTGATATTTAATCGTATCCCTAATGGGTAAGCATTTTAGGGATTTTTATGGTAATATGCCTTTCCCTGATATTGGTCATTTTTCTTAACTGGTAAGCGTTTTAGGTCTTCTCATGTTTTATTCCGTCTGGATGACAGCTTCGTCCTCCGACTCCGGCTTATTCATGATCTGGATGTTGAACGGTTTCACATACAGATCGATCTCTGCGCCGACTTCATGATAGGCGGTGGTGTGGATCATCCAGTCGATGCCGATTCCCTTTGCAAAGATCTCATAGTGGACGCCCTTAAATAAAACAGAGGTGACGACGGCAGGGAAAATCCCCTGACCTTTTTCACGTATCTCCACATCTTCGGGACGGATCACCACGTCCACAGGTTTATTGTTGCCAAAGCCCTTATCCACACAGTCAAAGCGGATGTCATTGATGCTGACCAGCTCATCCCGGATCATCGTTCCGGCAAGCAGGTTGGCGGAACCGATAAAATCAGCAACAAAAGCATTCTGCGGCTCATTGTAGATATCTTCCGGTGTGCCGATCTGCTGGATATATCCCTGATTCATAACGACGATCTTATCGGACATCGTCAGGGCTTCCTCCTGATCATGGGTAACATAGATAAAGGTAATGCCAAGTTCTTTTTTCAGCCGGATCAATTCCTTCTGCATATCCTGCCGGAGCTTTAGGTCAAGCGCGCCAAGGGGTTCGTCTAATAAAAGGATCTGGGGCTCATTCACGATCGCCCGCGCAATGGCGATCCTTTGCTGCTGTCCGCCGCTTAAAGAGCGCGGTTTTCTTTTTTCAAAGCCTGTAAGATTGACAAGCTCCAGTGCATACTTGATCTTTTGGCGGATATAGTCGTCGTCCTTTTTCTTGATCTTTAAGCCAAAGGCTATATTTTCCGCTACGGTCATATGGGGAAATAAAGCATACTTCTGGAATACCGTATTGATACAGCGCTTTTCCGTGGGGAGCGTGGTGATGTCTTCCCCCTCCAGCAGGACGCTGCCCTGATCAGGCATGACAAATCCCGCAATGATCCGAAGCGTGGTCGTCTTTCCGCAGCCGGAAGGACCCAAAAGCGTGACGAATTCATTGCGCTTGATATCAAGGGAAAGTTCTTCCAGAACAAGCTCCCCGTCAAAGGATTTTGTGATATTGTTTAAGGATAATATGTTTTCCAGCATGTTATGTACCTCATAAAATATGTTCGCCTGTGGGACGATTATGTATTTCTATATAAGTTATATAGTGTATTTATGGCGCCAAAAGTGACTGTATTAAAAACTGGGCGGGGTACTGATCCATAAAAATGCGGCGGTCGTATTGCCGGCATTAAATATCTGATGTTTTTGGGAACAGGTGTAATAAAAAGATTCGCCTGCTTTGATCAGATGACTGGTATCATTCAGCACCAGCCGGATCTGTCCCTTCATGACATAACCAAATTCCTCACCGGTATGCGCTTTGTCGGAAACCGTATTTCCGCCGGGGGCAAGCCGGATCATTAAAGGCTCCATCATATTCTTTTGGGCATCGGCTACCAGCCATTGGACGGTATTTTGATTTTCTTCATCGATTTTTTCAAAATATTCGTCCTGATGATAGACGACAGGCGGCTTTTTCGTATCGCTGAAGAAATCCGCGGGAGTACAGCCCAGACATTGCAGGATGTCTAAAAGCGTCGGCACCGACGGGACCGTCAGGTCGCGTTCCAATTGTGAGATGTAGCCTTTGGTCAGTTCCGTGCGGTCGGCGAGCTCCTGCTGCGTCAGGCCGTGTTCATTGCGGAGATCCTTCAGACGGGATCCCAGTTTTAAATCATTATACATTTTATATGTACGCCTTTCTGAAATAGTGTCAAACAGCGGCATAAAAACTTATTGTAAGTCGCAGTAAAAATATACTTAAAGTTTAGAGATTGTTTTATTCGCTGTTCTTTATTATACAGGTATTCAATATAATGTCAATCATATATTGTAAAATAATAAAAAAATATGATAGAATATGACTGCTGCCCCTATCAGCTTTATGAAATCGGGGCGGAAAAGGGAGAAACTGCGGAAACGCAGGTTATGGAAAGATCTGGTTATTAGTTATGAAGGAAAGTACCGGTAAATCAAAAAACGGAAAAGATCATACAGACAATGGGAAAATAGAACATGGGAATACCGGCAGGCGTTGGAATATATTTAAAAGCGGTATGAGGGACGGCGTGCCGATCGCTCTGGGATATTTTGCGGTTTCATTTTCGCTGGGGATACAGGCAAAACAGATTGGGCTCTCCGCCTTTGCGGCGACTATGATGTCGCTTACCAACCTGACATCGGCCGGTGAGGCGGCGGCATTGACGCTGATTGCCGCGCATGCCTCGTATCTGGAGATGGCGGTATCCCAGCTGGTAATCAATATACGTTATATGTTGATGTCCTGCGCGCTGTCGCAGAAGATCGATCCGGGGATGCCGTTTTTTCATCGTTTTTTTGTGGCATTTGGCGTTACGGATGAGATCTTCGGGATCTCCATCGGCGTACCGGGCAGATTGGACGCGTTTTATCCTTACGGAGCCATGGCGCTTGCGATCCCCGGCTGGACGCTCGGAACCTGTCTTGGCGTGGTCATGGGCAATATCCTTCCGGAGCTGATTGTTAATGCGCTGAGTATTGCGCTGTATGGGATGTTTGTGGCGATCTTTATCCCACCGGCAAAAGAGGATAAGCATGTGGCGCTGGCGGTGGCTGCCGCTATGATAGGAAGCCTGGCATGTACGGCGCTGCCTTATGTGAAGGAGATCTCTGCCGGGACAAGGATCATCGTCCTGACGGTGGTGATCTCGCTGATCGCCGCGATCTTATTTCCGATAGATCTGCCGGAGGACGGAGAGCTGCAGACGGCTGGAAATTAGGTTGTATGTAATTTGGGAAAGATAAAGTATTGAAAACTGATGTGATGAAATATTGTTATGGGAAATCAGGCAGCTGAAGAGCAAGGAACGGGAAATAAAGCAGGAAGTTAGGAGATAATAAATAAGGAAATGGCTCATAATATCTGGATATATCTGTTGATCATGGCTGTGGTAACTTACCTGATCCGTATGCTGCCGCTGACTCTGATCAGAAAAGAGATCAAAAATAAAACCATCAGGTCATTTTTATATTATGTACCGTATGTGACGCTGGCAGTGATGACATTTCCGGCGATCATATCAGCGACCGGCAATATATGGACGGGAGTTGCGGGATTTGCTACGGCGTTGGTCATGGCATACAAAGGACAGGGATTGTTTAAGGTGTCAGTGGCGGCCTGTGTTGTGGTATTTATACTGGAATTAGTGTGAGAAAAACGCTAAAAGAAGGCGTTTTTCATTCAGATTTGAGCCGCCCAGGCATTGTGGGGAATAAAAAGAAATGAAATGGAGTAAGGATACGATGATACGATTGGCAGAAAAAACATATGAAAAACCGACGCAGAGATACGTATGCGTCTTTTGTTCGGTTGTGTTCTGGTATCTGTTTGCGCACGGATACCGTTTTTCCAACAATATGTATGCCCATGACGCCCTGCTGCAGATCTATCAGGATGACAGTGCCTGGCAGATCGCGCTGGGACGGGTTCTGCAGCCGATCCTGCTCTTTCTGCGGGGAGGATTGTGCAATCCCTGGCTGATTTCTTTTTGCGCGGTGCTCTGGCTTTCATTTAGTGTGTATCTGGTGGTTGATCTGCTGGAGATCAGGAAGCTGATCTCTATCAATATGATCTCCGGGATCATGGCATGTAATGCTGTGCTGACGGCGCTCAATGCATCCTTTCTTCCATGGGTGGATTTTTTCATGCTGTCGCTGTTTTTGGCAGTTGCAGGCGTCTGGCTGTGTAAGAAGGGGACGTGGGGATTCCTGTGTCTGGGGGCAGTCACGCTGGCAGTGGCAATGGGGATCTATCAGGCATATATCTCTGTTTCTATCGTACTTGTGATCTTTCTGCTGCTTCGGGAGATACAAAAAAGTCAGGGATTAAAGGAGCTTATTAAAAAAACTGCTTACTACTGCGCTGTGCTTTTGATCGCTGCGCTGCTATATTATCTGATGTGGCAGGTGATCCGGCGGATCTTCGGCATCTGGGTCGCGGATTCCTATAATGGACTGGCGGCTCTGGGCGACTATACGGAAACCTCTTTGTTGGCAACCATCGGACTTGCCTACCGGAAGGTCTTTTATTATCTGGCGCATCCTGACACCTTTGTGACCATGATATTCAGGGGACGTTCTTTGAGCATCGTCTGGAAATATTTATTGCGCGGAGCCAATATCATTGTGACGGCGGGACTGATCTTTCTGATGGTTCAAAAAAATATGAAAAAAGGAAGGAAGATATGGCAGTATTTGATTCAGGCACTTCTCCTCCTGGCTCTGCCGGCAGCCATGAATTTTGTATGCATCATATCAAAAGGAAATGATCATATCCTGACGCTGTATGCGCTTGTATTGCTTTATGTATTTGTCATCGGACTGGCAGAGGAAAGAAATAATGTATGGCTGCGGGCGGCAGTCTGCCTTTCCGTGTTATGCATCATATGGTCCAATGTAGTCTATGCCAATCAGGTATATCTGAAAAGGGAATTGCAGGATCGCGCGATCACGTCATTTATGACAAGGATCGTTATGGATATGGAAGAGGTGGAGGGTTATGAACCGGGCATAACGCCGGTGGCATTCTGCGGTCCGTTTGGGAGCACGCCTTATCTGCAGGAGATGGAGGGACTGGAAGACCTCCTGCCCTATGGTATGACAAAGACACCGCTGACATATACCGGGACGGAGGAAGCATTTATCAGATATGAACTGGCTGTACCGATTAACTATACGAGGATATCCTGGGAGGAGCCGGAGGTGGTAAGCATGCCGACGTATCCAAATGAGGGATCTATTGCTTACGTGGGAGAAGTTCTGGTGGTAAAAATATCAAATATAGAGGCGCAGGATAATTAGCTATAAATAAGAAAAATCTTGGATTTGAAATGCTGTGGTAATAAAGAAGCTTTAATAGTGATGTAAAAGAGGGAAATTAAAATTATAAGGATAATGATGGAGATACAATTATATGAAAATAAACCCAAATAACTGGTCATGGATAAGGCAGCCAAAAGACTATACGGTCAGCGAGGATAAGATAGAGATCATTACCAGTCCCCACACCGATCTATGGCAGAGAACTTATTATCATTTTAGGAATGATAGCGCGCCGGTTCTTCAGATGAAGACATCAGAGAGATATTTTTCATTTACCGTTAAGACTGAATATGAAAGCAAACATCGTTTTGATCAGTGTGGTGTGGTTATGTATCTTGACAGTGAGAACTGGTTGAAAGGTTCCGTTGAATATGAAAATGAAAAGTATCAGCATCTGGGTAGTGTTGCGACCAATATGGGATATTCCGATTAGGCGACAACAGCCATTCCGGCAGATATAAAATCTATGTGGTACCGCTTTAGCAGTCCGGAGGATTCTTCTTTTAAGGCAACTTTCACGCATATGGAAGTGACCGATTGTAAATGGCTTGCTCATGTTGGGCAGGCGCCGGATGAAGAATAAGAATGGGAGGGAAAACTCTTGGAGAAGTGAACAAGTCCCTTGAAGAAGCCGGCAAAGCAGAAAAAGAAGCCCTTACAGGTTTCTTTTTTTGATCATTTGGGGAAAATGATTCGTTATTATATGTATGCAGCTATTTCAAGGAGAGGAGCTGACAGTGTGTGAAAAATGGGAAAAAAACTTCCATGGAAGAAATGCATTCCGATGATGCTCTGGTAGAACAGATAAGGATTGGTGATGAAAAAGCGGCAGAAGAATTGATAAAGCGCTATTATACATCTATCCTGCGATATTGTAAAAGCCGTTGCTTTGATCTGGAGAAAGCAGAAGATTTGACGCAGGAGACCTTTTTGAAACTGTTTAAAAGTTTATCAGGGTATAAAGGGAAAAGGAAATTTAAGGCGTATTTATACACAATCGCCAATCATTTGTGTATTGATGAAAGCCGGAAAATAAAAATATATTCATTGGAAAGTGAAAGAGAAATCAGAAGTGAATGCGATGAGATGCGCCGGATAGAGGATAAATCAGAAATAGATTATCTCTTAAATGTGCTATCGCCGGAGCAGAGGGAAGCGGTCATTTTACGGTTTGGAGAGCAACTTTCATTTTGGGAGATCGCAAAGGTAATGGATTGTAATATGCGGACAGCGCAGAGCAGAGTCAGGAATGCTTTGAAAATAATGAGAAAGGAGCAGAAAAATGAAGAATAGGGAATTAAAGAAGTATTTGCGCCGGTCCTTACAGCGGGAAGCAGAACTTGAGAACAAGCGCGATGCAAAAGATACCGGATTAGAAGACACTATAAATTTGTGCACTGAAATCATGCGGGAACAGAAACTGGCACAAAAAGCACTGGAAGAACCGAGAACAGGTTTTGTTCAGTATTTATCGGATATTTTCCGTTTTGAGGGAATATTGATTTTGGGATTACAGGCAGTTGTATTATGTATCACATGTCTGACAATTTCTACAGTAGCTGATATTCCTGAATATCTTCCGATTTTTATGCCGTTGTTTGTACTGGCAGTCATGCCAGTTATGTTCAGATGTCAGTATTATGGAATGAGTGAAATTGAGGCTGTTACAAGGGCTTCTAATGCGCAGATTGTGTTGGCAAAGCTGGTTCTGGCGGGGGCTGCAAATCTTGTATGCATGACGGTTCTTATTGCTTTGGAAGTACACCTTCAAAATTCATACAGTGAAATAAGCCGGATGATTTTATACTGTCTGGTTCCGTATTTAGTTTGTATGGTCAGTATGTTACGACTGATTCGACTGCGCAGGAAAGAAAATATGCAGATATGTATGGTTTTAATGCTTGGCTTCTGCGTTTGCTGGGGATTGCTTGCATTAAATATGCAGTGGTTGTATGAAGCGTCTGCTTTCGGGATATGGATTGTTGCTTTTATATTTTTTGCAGCATTTTTCATAGAGGAAATTTATTTTATTTTAGCTACGGGAAAGGAAGGAAAGATATATGGAATTATCAATTGACCGCTTATCAAAGCATTACGGAAGTAAAATCGCGGTAGACTGCGTCAGCGCGACTTTAAAATCCGGAGTATATGGACTTTTAGGAGCCAATGGCGCAGGAAAGACAACACTAATGCGGATGATGTGCGCTATTCTGGAATCAACATCGGGAGAGGTATTTTTGGATGGAAAGGAAGTGACCTCTATGGGTGCCGATTATAGAAACGTATTGGGTTATCTGCCGCAGGATTTTGGGTATTACCCGAATTATACAGCTATGGAATTTTTGCTGTATGTGGCCGCACTTAAAGGTATACCTAAGAACATGGCAAAAGAAAGGACAAAAGAGTTGCTGGAGGTAGTAGGTTTAAATGATGTTGCTAATAAGAAAGTAAAGACTTTTTCCGGCGGCATGAAGCAGAGGGTGGGAGTCGCACAGGCATTGCTTAATAATCCGGATATTCTGATTCTGGACGAGCCGACGGCGGGACTTGATCCGAAGGAAAGAGTGCGGTTCCGCAATCTGCTTTCTGATTATGCCGGAGATAAAATTGTTATTTTATCTACACACATTGTTTCTGATATTGAGGCAATAGCAGATAAAGTCCTGCTGATGAAAAAAGGGGAATTTGTGTTACAGGGCAGTGTTCCTGAGTTAGTAAAACAAGCGGATGGAAAAGTATGGGAGCTGACGGTGCCGCAGGAAGAGGCAAGAAAGTGGCAGGCGGAGAAGACGGTTGCAAATTTAAGGCATGATGGACAGCAGGTGGCGCTTCGTATTATTTCAGATGATAAGCCTGATGAAATGGCCGTTCCATGTGAAGCTGCGTTAGAAGACTTATACCTATACTATTTTGGGGCAGAACAGGAAGGAGTGTAAGAGCTATGGAACTATTGTTATTAGAGCATAAAAAATTATGGCGCAAAATGAGTACCAAAATAAGCGTTTTAATGTGTTTTATTTATGTTGTAATTTTTGGGAGCATACTTTCATTTCAATGGTTCAGTTTTGGAAGTATGGATGATTATACAAGCGCTTTTGGGAATAACTTTGACGGATATAAAATGATAAGGGATCGTCAGGAATATTCGCTGATGTTTGGCGGGGAGCTTACGGACGAAAGCTTACAGCAGATGGTCAGGGATTATCAGAGAATGGAATCGGCGGACATGGATGCGGAAATAGAAAAGACAGAAAGGCGTTACGTCGATAGTTGGTTAAGGACTTTGTATCCCGAGCTTGAGGACACGGAAAATTATAAAACAATGCTGATCTATGTGGATCCTGAAAACCTGACAGATTTTTATACAAGAAGGCAAAAGGCGATTGAAGATTTCTTGGAAATCAACGACCAGACAGGGGCGGAAAGAGAGTATCTCCTGCAGATAGGTTCGGATGTAAAAGAGCCATTCCGGTATGAATGGACAGAAGGGTGGTCAGTGGTAGTTGGAAGTATTGTTGCCGAGCTGGGTATTGTGGTGGCGCTGTTTGTCGCAATCACGTTGTCGTCATTATTTGCGGGGGAGTGGCATGATAATACAAGTTCGTTGGTCCTGACCACAAAAAACGGATGGGAAAAGATTGCCTGGGCAAAGATAGGTACGGGTTTGTTATTTACGGTGGAACTTTTCGTCATACTGATGACCGGCAATATTGTATCGCAGATTTTCTTTCTGGGGACTGCGGGATGGGATATGCCGATTCAGCTGATTAAACTGATTGCCATTGCACCCATGAATATGCTGCAGGCGGAGATTTATGAATATGCATTTACATTCTTAGGGGCGATCGGATTTGCGGGAGTTGTTATGTTCATATCAGCTAAGACAAAGAGTAATGTGTCAGCTTTGCTGATGAGTCTGGCAGTTGTATATGGACCGGGAATCATTGGGGAATATCTGCCATATGGAGTGCAGAAAGTATTGGAGCTTATTCCCTTAGTAGGAAGTGCAGCAGATATTTTCCGTACAAATACGTTTCATATCTTTGGTAAATATGTGTGGTCACCATATCTGTTGATTACCGTTCCGGTGCTGGTGGGTGTTGTATGTATGCCGGTTGCCGTAAAGAAATGGGCAAGGCGGATTAAGGTATAGAAAATGTCAATGGGAGAATGTCAATATGACATACGGCAGTTTTACAATTCAATTTGAATAATTATAAGTAAATCAATTATTGCACTATTTCGGAATTGTGTACCCGTAAAAATAGGTTACCCAAACCTATACTCCATCCCCGTAAATCCCGATTTTTGGAGTAGTTAATAGGAACACTTTTCTGAAAAGGGAAATAAAATATTGACAATACGCATAATGCGTATTATAATGTAATCAATAATCAGAAGGGAGAGATGCCATGGATGAATAAGGAGGTATTGAATGAGATTTCGCGAAATGGAGAATATGTTATTAAAAAACGGATGGTATCAAGTAAAGCAAAAAGGTTCACACCACCAATACAAACATCCGACTAAGCCCGGAAAAGTTACGATTCCGGAACATGGAGGGGATTTAAATCCCGATACGGTAAAATCAATTATGAAACAAGCGGGACTTTAAGCTCCAATTGTCCGATTTATATAAATGGAGGTGAATATATTGAAATTAATTTATCCGGCTATATTTAAGCCTTTTACAGATCAAAGCGGTGGATACGTGGTAGAATTTCCGGATTTACCAGGTTGTGTAACAGAGGGAAAAGACTTGGAACAAGCAATTGAAATGGGGATTGATGCAGCCAGTGGTTGGATATTGGGAGAACTTGAAGATGGGGAAAAAATCCCACAGGCTTCTGACTATTCTGAATTAGCTGTTGAAAAAGGGTGTATGATAAATATGCTTTTATTAGACCTTGATGCTTATGAAGAAAAATATGGTGAAAAAGCTGTAAGAAAAAATCTTACGATTCCTGCGTGGCTGAATACTTTTGCTGAAAAAAATAACATCAATTTCTCAAAACTTTTACAAGAAGCCTTGTTTTCAATGGCGCAGGTGAAATAAATATAGGAGTATCAAAACAGAGAGGAGTGATTTGTAATTCAATTTGATTGATTATAAGTAAATCATACAAACATCCCACTTTCAGCAATCGTCCTTACAGCTTCTATTGCATTTTCATAGCTGACCGGGTGATTTTGAAAGTATGTTGTAATTTCAGAGTAATCTTCCTTGTAAAATTCTTTCTCGATTATCTCTTTTAACAATTTCGGGACATCGGCTCCGTGTGCAGCAGATGGGCATACACTCATGTTAGATCTAACCTCACGAACCTGCCCTACAAGAGCTTTGAATTCTTCATTTAACTCAACTAGCGGCAACAGCATATAAATGTCATATATGTGTCTGGAATATCTCTTTACTTTTCCCTGCAAATAATAGTCGCAAATAGCAAACACCTTATCAGCCAGAGTTCTATCCAGTCTTTGTACATTCATCACAAATGGATGAAGGCTGTATTCATCTGCAATGTTCATGTTATCCTTTATAAGATACTGATACACATAACTTTCAACCGGAAGCTCAACTGTTGGAAAGGATAGTGATGCAAGTGAAACTTCCATTTTTACACCCTGAATCAATCTTCCTTCTTTAACATACCCATCCAATGGATCATATGAAAATGTATAGCAATTATAATCCCGTCTGCTTCTTGTGTTTTCCCAATCCCAAATAGGCATTTCTAAACTATTGCTGATTCCGGCAATCGTATCATTTTTCAAATGCTTTCTCATGCTTTGCGACAACTTATTAGAAAATGCAATGTCAATATCTTCTGAAAAACGGTCGATTACATGATAACATTTTGATAGAGAAGTTCCTCCCTTAAAAACGCATTCCGGACATTCCAAGGAAAGTTTTTTCAAAATCATTGTTACATAATAATCTTTCTCAACAATCGGAACTGCCAGTTTAAACTTCTCTGCCGCAGATATAACTACTTCTCGAAATAATTCTTTATCCTTATGCAAAAGCATTATACAACCTCGTTTCATAGATATATTTGTAAATCCTGTCTGGATAAAGCGCGATATATTCATCCACTTCTGTTCTTTTGATTCCAAGCTTTCTGATATATGCACTGATTCTCTCTGCTGCCGCAGACATATCTTCGTCCGCATATTGCTCCAGATCTTTTAACAAATCCAGCAACTGCAATACACTGCAATTCTCATTATTTATTTTTGTTCGCGGCTTTCTTAGCATTATCTTTTGGCCCTTCACACTGACTTCACGACATTTTGCGCTTGCCTGATTACTGACGATCTCTATGGTATAAGGAACCTGCGTGGTAAGCCCTAGTTGATTGGCAAAAGTGTATCCCGAATAATAACCATCAACTCGATTATTCCTTGATATATATTTGTATCTTGCCACTTCGCCGGCAGACAAAGATATACTGCCTTTTAATCTGGCTGTACCTTTCATATAATAAATTCCTGTATCATATCTATATATTTGTCCCTTGTCACAAAGCACCTTAAACATCTGACGCAGGTTTGTGTCCGTAACAGGCAAATCCACATCTGAAACAAAAATTGGTTCATTGACTTTATAATTTTTCTGCAAATACTCTAATAACATTATATCACCCTCTAATATTTTTAGCTTTAAGCGGTTAATATTTGTTAGTCATACTATAACTTATTTTAACTATTGTTGTCAATATACGTTATTATATACATTCTTTCTAAAATTAATTTAATAGCCCATATCAAAGGATATGAAATCAAAATGAATATTATCTTCCTTTGATGTGAAACAGAATAAAATATTGAAGAGCTCCATATACTACACCTGAGATTTTGCAATGGTAATTGCTCAGATGAGAGAAAGGCATGGTGTGTAGGTTGAAAAATCGAAGATTTTCCAACCGCGAATATTGTGCCTGCGACATAGCACTAAAGTGCATTAAAGTTCGCAGGCTGTGGAAAGGCAGGGTTATTAGTATGGACAATCAGAAAGTAAGACAGGTCGGTGTGCAGAGCATAAAATTCAGCCGGTCTGTTTTTATTCATTCTTCTGCCGCCGTAGGCGGAAGTAAAGAACAGAAAGGACCTTTGGGCGATTGGTTTGACTTGATTGCCGAAGATGACAAGCTGGGGGCAAAAAGCTGGGAGGAAGCGGAGAGCAGCTTTCAGAAAAAGGCTATCCAACTGGCGCTGGAAAAGGGCGGTTTGCAGGAAAAGGATATCCGCTACCTGTTGTCAGGCGATCTGTTGGGACAGTCTATGGCAAGCTGCTTTGGCAGCGCATCCTGTCAGATACCTATATTTGGGCTTTACGGGGCATGTTCTACCTGTGGGGAATCGCTGTGCCTTGGAAGTATTCTGATCGATGGTGGATATGCGGACAAAACCGTATGCGTTACTTCCAGTCATTTTGCCAGCGCGGAAAAGGAGTTCCGGTTTCCGCTGGATTATGGCGGTCAAAGACCGTTATCAGCCACCAGAACTGTGACTGCAAGCGGCGCGTTTGTTTTATCCGATCAGCAGAATCATGGCTGCCGTGCAAAGATTACGGCAATCACACCGGGAAAAGTAGTGGATTACGGATTAAAGGATTCCATGAATATGGGGGCGTGTATGGCGCCGGCGGCAGCAGATACGATTTATCATCATTTGACTGATTTTTCTTGTGTGCCGGAGGATTATGACCGGATCATTACGGGAGATCTCGGCGTGATCGGACAGACGGCATTGATCCATCTGTTGAATGAAAAGGGCTATGATATCAGCAAAGTGCATATGGACTGCGGTATTGAGATCTATGGAAGAAGCGGGGCGGCATATGCGGAACCCATCCGCACTGACAACAGGAATGCAACGGTGGAAAAGGCTGCGGATCAGAAGGCGGCTTCCTATCAGGGTTCGGAGCGGAGCAATATCAAGCAGGATGCGAAAGAGATCAACGGCTCTGCCTGCGGGCAGGATACCCATGCGGGCGGAAGCGGCTGCGGCTGTTCGGCGGCTGTCCTTTCGACGATGATCTTAAGGAATCTGGAGGATAAGCAGTGGAAAAAGGTCCTGTTTGTCCCTACCGGCGCGCTCTTAAGCAAGACAAGCTTTAATGAAGGCAATACGGTGCCCGGCGTGGCGCATGCGGTGGTATTGGAATCAGTGTGAGAAGAACTTCTGGCTCATGTCTAAATGACCGCCAAAGGCGGCATGGGAGTTAGTGTGAGTTTTGCATCGGCGCTTTTAAAGAATAACTGTTATTGATGAGGAGCGTACTGTATAAGAAAAGTACGTCCTGATCCGTAAAAGTAATATAATCTCCTATTAAAGAGGGATTGATATAACGGGTGTCGATCAGGGTGATCTGATCATAGCCTGCCAGAAAGAGCGGGGCGATGCTGCTCCCGAAGGAATCACGAAAGACGACTAACTCTCTGGACTGTGGGATAGACAACTGTTCCTCCGCGGCACTGGTTTCAGATGCCGCAGGGGAGGCAGCTGTGTTTTTTATTGTTACAAATGCGCTGGAGCCGGATAAAAAGAAGGAATACGGATCAGCGCCCGGACCGTCAAAGGTCAGATAGTGGGGATCATAGACCGTGCTGCAGCCATTGTTTTCAAGATGGACGGCTTCGGCTGACTGGATCCTGTCACTGGTCAGATAATACATCGGTTCTGATGGGATATCCCATCCCATATTGCCGCATAGGACGCCGTGGAAGCTGTCCAAAGCGGTTTCGACGCTATATTCCTCGGTGGAAGATGTGAGCCGGTCATCCGNCGACATGGCGGACAGNATCGTGTCTGCAGCGGGCACGAGGCTTTCCTGCTTCCAGTGGGTATCAGTCCGGTAAAAAGAAGCAAGCGTCAGAGCATTTCTGATATCGATCAGGGAAGCAAAATCCAGCAGTTCATGAGTCTGAAGTTCCATCGCTTTATAATCCGGTGTCGGATAAGATGGATCGGACAGTGCAAGATAATAGTTTTTATCCGGTATGATACAGTAATATACCCGGCATCCGCTGTCCGCAAGATAAGCATCATAAAGATACCGTATCTGTGTGCAGGCATAAGTAACAGATGCTTCGTTTAATGCCATATCCATAAGGGCAAGATGTCCGTCCCGGATGGTATATCCATTATCCTGAAGACGTAGGAAGCCATAGAGGGAGGATGCCGTCTTGACATTTCGAAAGCTGTCTCTTGCCGGGAACTGGTCTTTGACGTAGTTCTCCATAGAGGAAAGATAGGATCCGTTTTTGATTGAGGTAAAGGTAAGAGCGGGAGCGGCGGCAAGCCTGCGTCGTTCCGCGGCGGAATACTCCTTAGGTTCGGAGATAAGATAATATCCTCCCACCAACAGCCAGCACAGGAAAAGGACTGTAAGCATAAGAAGCTGCAGCGGTTTTTGCCATGCGGCTTCTTGGTGGATATCAGTTTTATTATTATCCGGCTTTTTTGTATTCATGAAATAATCCTCTTTTTCCCTATTGAAGTGTAACGGTTTTATATTAAATTCTGTAAATTATATGGCCGTGCTTTTTGTTTGTATTTTTTAAAACTGAAAGTATAAAAACGGCTGCGGCGTCTCCGTGATGATCCATGCGCTGCAGAGCAGAAATACCAGCGGATAGGCGGCTATGCTGACTATAGCGCCTGCTTTGGCAAGCTTCTGATTTTGGGATGATAGTTTTCTGAGCACAGGAANGATCGGCGTGCAAAAGGGGATAAACAGGCAGAGTGNAAATAGGAGATCCTTGAAGTAAAATGCCGTATCCCGATCCCACAGAGGGAGATGNANCATNCCGNACATACCCCGCAGGAAGTCCCATGCGCCGGACAGGGTGGAGGAACGGAAGATCACGAAGCCTAAGATGACCATCAGCATCGTGTAGCAATGCCGGATCCATGCCNGNCATCGNTCCATCCATTTTAACAGGAAAGATTTTTCCAGAACNAGCAGGATNCCNTAAAATANTCCCCANGATAAAAACTGCCANCCGATCCCGTGCCACAGACCGGTCAGGGCNAAGACGATCAGAAGATTGAGATTCGTCCGTCTGAGTCCGCTGCGGCTTCCGCCAAGCGGNATATAGACATAGTCCCTGAACCAGCTTCCNAGNGTNATATGCCAGCGGCGCCAGAACTCGGTGATGCTTTTTGAGATATATGGATAATTGAAATTTTCAGGCAGATGAAATCCAAAGAGTCTTCCCATGCCGATCGCCATGTCGGAATATGCGGAAAAATCATAGTAAATCTGCAATGTATAGGCAATGGCGATCATCCAGTGAATCGCAACGGTCGAGGGCGTCCCCCAGGAGCTGATGGCGGCGGCCAGCTGGTCTGCCACCAGGACCTTTTTAAACAGTCCCAGAAGAAACCGCTTCAGTCCGTCCGCGATATCGTCAAGGGCAGCCTTGCGTGACGCAAGCTCTGCGGAGATATCCTGAAACCGGACGATGGGTCCGGCAATAAGCTGAGGGAAAAAGGTAATAAACGTAAAGAACGTGATGGGATCTTTTTCTGTCTTTTGTCTGTTCAGGTATATATCTGCCAAATAGCCCACTGCCTGAAATGTGAAGAAACTGATGCCCACCGGCAGGGAATCCGGCTCAAAATATTTAAAGAAGAAAAGCAGCGCGATACATAGAAAGACAGAACCCCAAAAGAGAATCCGGCGAAGCAGCTTTTTTTCGGTCAATGCATTTATGAGCAGACCGCCGAAATAACCGGTCAGCATAACGATCAAAAGATAAGGAAGACCGGCAGGACTTCCCAGGATGTAAAATAAAAGGCTGCCCATAAGTAACCATACATTTTTAAACCGTTTTGGGATGATATGATAGCAAAGGCTGACGATCGGAAGAAAGAAATATAAAAATGTAATGCTGGAAAATATCATGTTGTTATAGGGGCCTTTCTCTCATACTATAGTAGGCAGACGATTATCCATAGAGGCTTTATGGTATTGTATCTATTAGGGGCATTAGTAGCTGGTAAGCTCTGCGCCGCCGCAGATCTGCTGAAATGCATCGACGATCTTCTGCGAGGTTATAGTGTCTGACAATTCTGAGGATACCATAAACAGCAGAATAACATCACGATAAGATACGATCTGAAGGTCATCGGCCGCTACACAGATCCATTTTGCAGGATCGATTCCGGCTTTCATCTCATTAGCGATATCGGCAACAGCGCTTTCATCGGTGGCGCGGACTAATACCATGGAATATGCCTGTGAGGACATCATGGGCTCGGATACGGCTGCTTCTTTTACGTTATCCAGATTAGTAAGCCCGGCGTTGTATGCCATGGTATCGGGATCGGCCACGTCCATGCTGTCGCTGTAAATAGACAGCTCGACGGGAGTGATTTCGTAGATCTTATCAATAATGTCCGGAAGAGTCATATCTTCCAAGGCGTTTTTATTTTGAGCCATGTCATCTGCTGCATTTTCATTTCCTCCGCTGCCGCAGCCAAACATGCAGGATGCGGACAGGACGATAACTGCGCATAAAAGAAAGAATTTTAAAAATTTGTTATGCTTTTTCATGATTATTGCCTCCATTAAATATTAAATTTTAATTACATTATTGGTTTATTTGGCGGCTCTATTCAATTAAAATACAAAAAAACAAATGCTGCCTCAGCGGAGTTGTTTTATTAACTATAGCATAATTGAAGGGATTTCGTCTATTATAAAAACAAATAAGGCTTGGTTGATTAATTATATAGTTATGGTAAAATGAAGATAACCGAAGGTTTTCCGAATGGTGCACTGCGGATATGGAGCAGTAAAAAGGTAATATATATGTCAAAACAGTTGAAAAAATCACTTGTGCTTCAGGGAAGCATCCTTGCGGCAGCAGGTTTGATCTCAAAAATCATAGGATTTATTTACCGTGTTCCGATGGCAAATATTATGGGGAATACGGGAAATGGCTTATATTCCGTAGCTTTTGGAATCTATAATATTGCATTGACCCTGTCTTCCTACAGTATGCCGCTTGCCGTTTCACGCCTGATGTCGGCAAGGCTTGCCAAAAAGGAATATCGCAATGCGCACAGGCTGTTTATGGCTGCGCTGGTCTTTGCCTCCGTATCAGGTCTTGTCGCCGCGCTGATCCTCTTTTTCGGTGCGGATATGCTGGCGGTGCTGTATCAGAAGGAGGGACTGCAGAGGCCGCTGCGGATCCTTGCGCCGACGACCTTTACGGTTGCGATCCTCGGAACGTGCCGCGGCTATTATCAGGGACATCGGAATATGGTGCCGACAGCAGTATCGCAGGTGATCGAGCAGATCATCAATGCCATTGTCAGCGTCGTGGCAGCAGGGCAGTTTGCCGCCCTTTGCACGCAGGACAGCCAGAAAGCTTCTTATGGCGCTATGGGCGGTACATTGGGGACTTTTGCGGGGGCGTTGTCCGCATTGATCTTGTTTCTGATCTTATTCCTGACAGACCGCAGGGACAGACAGGAGGAGATAAAGTGTGACGCGGGGCTGACGCTTGAGGAGAATAAGCTCTTGTATAAAGCGATCTTTTTTACGGTGCTGCCGGTGATCTTGAGCCAGTCGATCTATCAGCTGGGATATACGCTGGACGATCTGGTATTCAGCCATATGATGACGTTGAAAGGCTGGGATGAGCTTAAGACGACGGATATTCAGGGGATCTTCAATACGCAGTACAACCAGATGATCAATCTTCCGACAGCGGTTGCAACGGCGATGGCGGCGGCATCCATGCCGTCGATCGTCGGTTCTTATACAAGGAAAGAGAAGAAGACCGTAAAGAATAAGATCGATATAGTGTTAAAGACCAATATGATCATCGCCTTTCCCTCGGCGGTCGGACTGGCTGTGCTGGCGGATCCGATCATGGGCGTGCTTTTTCCGAGGCTTAATGAGTATCATAATGTGGCGGTCGGACTTTTGACAACAGGGTCGGCTGCGGTAGTGTTTTATGCATTGTCCACGCTTTCCACGTCGATCCTGCAAAGCTGTGACCGTATGCGGATTCCGGTTGTTCATGCGGGGATATCGCTGGGGGTTCATGTGCTGCTGCTGGCGGCGCTGTTATATGGGACGGAGTTGGGAGAATATGCGCTTGTCATCGGCAATGTAACATTTCCGATGCTGGTATGTATTTTGAACTGCCGCTATATCAGCCGGATGCTGGATTACCGGTTTGACTGGAAAAATACGTTCTTAAAGCCTGCGGCTGCGGCTGTGATCATGGGAGGGATCACTGTGCTGATCTATTCGGGCTTTTATAGGCTGTGCCAAAGTATGTTATTATCCATGCTGGGGGCGATCATGGCTGCGGCGGCTGTATATCTGCTGATGCTGTATCTGCTTCAGACATTTACCAAAGAGGAGCTGAAGGCGGTGCCGGTTGTGAAGCGGTGGATAAAATAAGCCGCGATCATAAATTNTCAAAGNAAAGGNAGACTGTGATATGAGAAGCATGGAATTTAANATGGAACGGCAGGGGCTGCTGCAGGTTGGAGATNAGGTGACGGTGACGGAGGGTGAGCTGCCGGGATTTTATTATTATACGATAGATCCATCTTTGGCGATGTCCGGAAATTTTACTTTGAGAGAGCGTCTGAAAGCCAGAGAGGGGACAGTTGTGGATATTCAGGAAAATCCCCGTGGATTTTATGTGACGGTAGACTTTATTACGGAATGATCCCGGTGCGCGGATGCATGGCATGTTATAACTCTTTGTTTGAAGATTTATGTTCTAAAATCTATATAATGAAATCATATGTAGAACATATATTTTAAAACTTTGAGTTATGTAAACCATATGGGCGGAATTGTGGAACGAATAATGATAACGTAATTGTTTCGCAAACGCTTATAAAAAATCAAGAAGAAAGAGAGGAAATATCATGATGAAGAAAATTAGTACAGACAAGGCGCCTGCGGCAATCGGACCGTATTCCCAAGGGATCATAGCGGGGGATTTTTTATTTGCCTCAGGTCAGATCCCGATCAATCCGGCAACCGGCAATGTTGAGGCGGAAGGCATCGAAGCGCAGGCGAGACAGGCTATTTTGAATGTCGGTGAGATTTTAAAGGAAGCGGGCATCGGTTATGAANATGTNGTGAAGACCACCTGTTTNCTGGCAGATATGGGCGACTTTGCAGCATTTAATAAGGTTTATGAGGGATTTTTCACAGAGAAGCCCGCAAGAAGCTGCGTGGCAGTCAAAGAGCTTCCGAAGGGAGTGCTCTGTGAGGTGGAGGTTATCGGCTGTCTAAAATAACAATCAATGTATAGCACAAAGCATTACAGAATATAAAACGCAATGCGTAAATAATTTAAAGTATTACGGAATATAAAATGCATTATGTAAAACGATTCAAAACATACATAATCATTCCTGCCATTGGGCATATTAATGGTGTCAGATTATTTATGGTGAGGTAGGATGATTATGATGGATTATGTATGGGCTTTTGTCATTGGCGGTATTATCTGCGCATTGGTACAGATNTTGATGGNAAAGACNANGATGATGCCGGGAAGGATCATGGTTCTNTTGNTATGNACAGGCGCAGTCTTAAGCTTTCTCGGATGGTATGAACCATTTGTGGAATGGGCGGGCGCGGGCGCAAGCGTACCGCTGATCGGTTTTGGACATGTGCTGATGAAAGGAATCAAGGAAGCGCTGCAGTCAGAAGGATTTCTGGGATTGTTTACCGGAGGATTTAAGTCCGGGGCTGTGGGATGTTCTGCGGCATTGATCTTCGGGTATCTGGCGAGCTGGGTGTTTGAACCAAAATATAAATAAGGATCCTTTTGGAAAGCGGCTGATCATGGAGATCCATATGAAAATCGTGCGACGGCATCTGTAGCCGATCGCACGATTTTTAAAAGTCAGAACATGATCGTAAATCTTCCGGAACCAATCAGGTATGCGGCTGCAACGACCTGTAATGTAAGGATCGTGGGCAGTCCGTAAACAAAATACCAGTGTTTCGTCTTATGACGGAACGTGTACATTCCGATGATGGCACCCAGACTTCCGCCGATGATGGCGATGGTAAACAGGGTATGCTCCGGGATACGCCATGCGCGGTGCTTTGCCTTCCATTTATCAATGCCCATAGCAGCAAAGCCGACGACATTAATGATCAGAAGATAGACGATGATCGCAATTATGACTTTCATTTTGAAATCTGATTCCTTTCTCTGCCGTTATCGTTTTTCTGACTGATACTGATTTTTCGCATATCTTATAGGCTTTTTTATCTGAAGCTGATTTTCGCATGCTTTTATAGGCTTTGCAATCTGAAGCTGCCCACTTATTTCTTGTTGACTTCCTGCATCTTCATGGCGCGNACTTTGCTGGCAAGACCAAACAGGTTGATANAGCCTTCCNCATCATGATGGTCATACAGATCGCCCGTTGTAAAAGAAGCGATGCTCTCGTTGTAAAGAGAGTACGGAGAAGTCGTTCCGGCTTTGATGATATTGCCCTTATAGAGCTTGAACTTCACTTCGCCCGTGACATACTGCTGTGTGGATTCGATAAATGCCTGTACGGCTTCACGAAGCGGTGTGAACCATTTGCCTTCATAGACGATATCTGCCATCAGGCGTCCCATATCTTTTTTCGCTGTTGTAGTTTCACGGTCAAGGATCAGCTCCTCCAGCTGCTGGTGTGCTTCCATCAGGATCGTTCCGCCAGGCGTCTCATATACGCCTCTGGATTTCATGCCGACGACACGGTTTTCCACGATATCCACGATGCCGATGCCGTGCTTGCCGCCCAGCTGATTTAACTCGCGGATGATATCGGAAACCTTCATCTTCCTGCCGTTGACAGAAGTAGGGATACCTTTTTCAAATGTCATGGTTACATATTCGCCTTCTTCCGGCGCCTTCTCCGGCGTCACGCCAAGGACGAGAAGATGATCGTAGTTAGGTTCGTTGGCAGGATCTTCCAGTTCAAGACCTTCATGGCTGATATGCCACAGATTACGGTCGCGGCTGTAGCTTGAGTCCGCAGAGAACGGAAGGTTGATGCCGTGCGCGCGGCAGTATTCGATCTCGGATTCACGGGAATCTAACTGCCATTTGTCATTACGCCATGCGGCAATGATCTTAATGTCGGGTGCAAGAGCTTTAATGCCGAGCTCAAAACGGATCTGGTCATTGCCCTTTCCTGTTGCGCCGTGGCAGATGGCGGTTGCGTTTTCTTTTCTGGCGATCTCCACCAGCTTCTTTGCAATCAGGGGACGCGCCATGGATGTACNCAGCAGGTACTTGTTCTCGTAGATTGCATAAGCCTGAACACAGGGTACGATGTATTCATCACAAAATTCATCTGTTACATCAAGGATATAAAGCTTTTCAGCGCCGCAGGATTTAGCNCGNTCCTCCAANCCGTCAAGNTCCTCNGCCTGTCCGCAGTCNATGCAGACNCAGANGACTTCNTAATCAAAATTTTCCTTCAGCCAGGGNATGATCGCTGTGGTATCAAGNCCGCCGGAATAAGCNAAAATTACTTTCTCTTTCATTTTTCATACCTCGCTTTTTTATTTGGGTCTGACGTCTTGCGGTCAGACTTTATAATGTTATTATGTAATGACAAGGAATACTATACAACATTTGCGGATAGATTGCAATTGGAAAGATGCAGAGGATTCAATTCTTTTCATCAATGGTTTCGCCCAATTCGATTGGATTAAGAATCGTGACGGAGGTAACGTCATCAGGATCCAGATGGAGCAGGGAGCAGATCAGGGGTTTTAAAACCTTAGTGTTGCGCTGCATCAGTACCCGGAAAAGGTAATCCTTGGTCATACGGATTGAAAATCTGTGACCCCTATATTGTGTTGAATAACGATAGAACAAATAGATAAAATATTTCAAAGAAAAACTTGTTTTAATGTATGCAAGAACAATATGCAAGAACAGAAATAAAAAATAGACAAGAATCTGCAATGTTCATAGCTTTAGTTAGTAATAACAAGGTATATATGGTGAACTGCCAATCAGATACTTGAAATATGTTTCAAAACATCAGAGCCTTTGAATGGGCTTATTTTAATGTTTCAGATTTTTGAAAAAACTTTATTAAATATAAAATATATTTAAATTTTAAAATTGAAAAATTAATATAGTATTAATAATATTTATATTAACAAAAACGATTAAAAACAAAAAAATCATCTTTTTGACTTTGCAAAGTACTGTT
>WFLX010002170.1_pt1 | contig 25386 bp, 20 predicted proteins | sample 4967041 | NCBI WGS metagenome assembly WFLX01 (sample SAMN12857096, study PRJNA449069) | gut metagenome | isolation source: stool from male and female vole | host: Microtus ochrogaster | place: USA:Florida | collected 2017
CTGGAAATCATCAGACCGCTCCGTGGCCACCGTGTCGCAGACCGGCGTAGTCNCAGCCGTGGGCGAGGGTGTAGCCACAATCTTTGCATCGTCGGCCAACGGCCTGACCGCAACCTGCCTCGTTACGGTTGAAGACGGCGAGATCCCGGTTACCGGAATCACCCTGACCAACACGACCCTCAACATCCGCGTAGGCCATGAGGCCACCCTCATCCCGATCATCACCCCTGCCAATGCCACCAATAAAGAGGTGAAATGGGAGTCGCAGGATCAGTCCATCGCAACTGTCGACCAAAACGGCAAAGTGACCGGCGTAGAGGTCGGCGAGACCGACATTATCGTCACCTCCTATGCCAACAAAAACGTGACGGCAATCTGTCATGTTACCGTGCGCAATGATTTCATCCCCGTGGAGTCCATCACCGTTGAGCCGGCATCACTCTCGTTCGAACTTCCCAAGAACGATGGCACAACCGCAGGACTCACTGCCACTGTGAAGCCCGATGAGGCTACCGACAGGACAGTGACATGGAAATCCTCCGACTGGGCCGTTGCCACGGTCGATGAGACGGGCATGGTGACGATCCAGGGCGCGGGCAAGGCCACCATCTATGCCTCGACATCCAACGGCCTCACCGCCGAGGTGCCCGTAACCGTGATCCAGCGTCAGGTCACCGCCATCACGCTCGACAAGACATATCTGAGCATGCTCGTTGACAGCGACGAAACGCTCACGGCCACCATCGTGCCCGAGACTGCCACGGATCAGGAAGTGATATGGTCGTCGANCNANCCGGAGATTGCCACCGTCGACCAAAACGGCAAAGTGACCGCCCATAGCCTCGGCACCGCTGAAATAACAGCCNCATCCCACTCCGACNCGANCATAAAGGCCACCTGCGATGTAGACGTGATAGCCAACAAGGTCACCGGCATTCGCCTGAGCGTGCCTCCCTACCAGACCTTCACACTTACTGAGAAACCCGACGGGACCTATCTGATGAATCTCGCAGAGAAATCTCAGTGCCAGCTCATCGCCACTCTGGAGCCCGTCGGAATCCAGAACAAGAAAGTGACCTGGGAATCCTCGGATTCTGACATGGTGCAGGTCTACTCCAACGGCACCCTTGTTTCCTCCCTACTGCCGGAAGGGGTCAACTCTATCTCCGTCGTCATCACTGCCAAGGTGAAAGAGGATAATGTCACCGCCATGTGCACCGTGACGATAGTGAGAGGCGGCTCGACAGGCCCTGAGCCCACCGGCGCCGTGCTCATCATCGAGCCAACCTACCTGCGCGTCGACGAGGGGACAACGACCCAGCTCACCGCCCTGATCTATCCGGAAGACACCTATGCCGGCGTTGTCACCTGGTGGTCGTCGAAGCGTGACANCGCCACCGTCAGCGACAAGGGCCTTGTCACCACCCTCAAGCCCGGCTCGACAATCATCACCGCCGAGACCACAACCGGCCTCATCGCGAGCTGTCTGGTCAATGTCATGCCNACNAGCGGCATCGGCGGCGTGGAGAGCGACGACCCNGTCGGCATCCGCCCCGTGACCGGCGGCCTCGAGATCAGCGGCCTCGCTGAATCTACCTTCGTCGGAGTCTACAACATCCTCGGCGTGCCTGTATTCGCCCGCAAGGCCGGCAGCCCAACCCTGACGGTCGGCATCCCGGCGCGCGGCACCTACATAGTGAGGATCGGCAACCGCGTGCGCAAGATAGTGATCTGACCGCTCCCCTTCATGACGGATAAAAATTTTTCTGCTAAAAAATTTAATAAGCCGTTTTGAGGGTTTGGAGATTTTTGCTAATTTTGCCGCGCAAATGGAACAAAGCGCCCGTCTGCACCTCAACGAAATAAACAAAAAACAAACAATATCACCCTTTACCCACCCAAATGATAATCGTACAAGTTAAAGAAGGCGAGAACATTGAGCGCGCGCTGAAGAAATTCAAGCGTAAATTCGAGAAAACAGGCATCGTGAAAGAACTCCGCAGCCGTCAGGCTTTCCAGAAGCCTTCTGTTGTCAACCGTAAGAAGATGATGAAGGCTATCTACGTGCAGCAGCTCCGCGCCGTAGAGGAATAAGATCCCCTTCCGCAACATTACCTTCCCACATAACGCACTAAGCAAGGCTACCTCCACCGGCGAGGCTGCCTTGCTTTTTGTATCTCCTCCGGCCCCCCGCTCCTGAAACCGGTCTCCCGCCCCTCGCCCAATCAACTTTTTTTTGCATGGGAGATAAAAAAAGTTTAATTTTGCGATTAGACACCCGCAAGCGTTGTTTTACAATCAGCGACATAACAAATTCCTCCCAACATACAGATATGAGCGAAACCAACCAGCAGCTTATTGACAGCATCGTGGCCAAGGCCAAGACCTGGCTCACCGACGCATACGACGACGAGACCCGCGCCGAGGTGCGCGCCATGCTCGACGCCGACGACAAGACTCCCCTCATCGAGGCCTTCTACCGCGACCTCGAATTCGGCACCGGCGGCCTGCGCGGCATCATGGGCGCAGGAACCAACCGCATGAACATCTACACCGTGGGCGCAGCCACTCAGGGCCTGGCCAACTATCTCAAGGAGGCCTTTGCCGATCTGCCCCAGATCTCAGTCGTTGTGGGCCACGACGTGCGCAACAACAGCCGCCGCTTTGCCGAGGTTGTTGCCGACGTGTTCTCGGCCAACGGCATCAAGGTGTATCTTTTCGACTCATTCCGCCCCACTCCCGAGCTCTCCTACGCCATCCGCAAGCTCGGCTGCCAGAGCGGCGTAAACATCACCGCCTCACACAACCCCAAGGAATATAACGGCTACAAAGCCTACTGGGCCGACGGCGCTCAGGTGCTCGCTCCCCACGACGTCAACATCATCCGCTGCGTCGAGGCCATCAAGGGCGCCGAGGAGATCAAATTCAAGGGCAACCCCGACCTCATCACCATCGTGGGCGACGACATCGACAAGCCCTATCTCGAAGCCATCAAGGGTCTCAGCCTCAGCCCCGAGGCCATCGAGCGCCATAAAGACCTCAAGATCGTCTACACCCCCATCCACGGCACCGGCGTGAAGCTCATCCCCGACTCGCTCGCCAACTTCGGCTTCACCAACATCATCCACGTGCCCGAGCAGGATGTGCCCAGCGGCGACTTCCCCACCGTCGAGAGCCCCAACCCCGAGAATCCCAGCGCAATGGCAATGGCGATCGCCAAGGCCAAGGAGACCGGCGCCGATCTCGTGGTGGCCTCCGACCCCGATGCCGACCGTATCGGCGCCGTGATCCGCGATGCCAAGGGCGAGTATGTGCTCCTCAACGGCAACCAGATCGTGATGATCCTCCTCAACTATCTCATCACCCGCAACCGCGAGCTCGGCCGCCTCGACGACAAGTGCTACATCGTCAAGACCATCGTGACCACCGAGACCATCAAGAGCATCGCCGAGAAAAACGGCTGCCCCATGTATGACTGCTACACCGGCTTCAAGTGGATCGCAGCCGTGATCCGCGACCTCGAAGGCAACGGCCGCTACCTCGGCGGCGGCGAGGAGAGCTACGGCTTCCTGGCCGAAGACTTCGTGCGCGATAAGGACTCTGTCAGCGCCATCTCCCTCATGGCCGAAATCGCCGCCTGGGCCAAGGACAAGGATATGGACTTCCTTGCCATGCTTCAGGACATCTACATGAAATATGGCTTCTCGAAGGAGTGTGGCGTGTCGGTTGTCCGCCAGGGCAAGGCCGGCGCCGAGGAGATCCAGGCCATGATGAAGGCCTTCCGCGAGAATCCTCCCAAGCAGCTCGGCGGCAGCCCCGTGGCCGAGATCAAGGACTATGCCTCGCTCGAGCTCACCAAGCTGCCCGAAGGCACCAAGAGCAAGCTCGACATGCCCGCCACCAGCAACGTGCTCCAGTATTTCACCGCCGACGGCACCAAGGTTTCCATCCGCCCGTCGGGCACCGAGCCTAAGATTAAATTCTATATCGAGGTGAAGGGCCATCTCGACAGCGCAGCCGACTATGACCGCGCCAATGCCGACGCAGAGGCCAAAGTAGAGGCCGTCAAGAAAGATCTCGGCATCTGATAGCGACCCATTACCCTCCCCCAATCTGTTATCCTCCGGCCCAATTTGCCGGGGGATAACTTTTTTTACATCTTTTCAACAATATATATGAGCAAAAAGGGTTAATTTTGTGGGAGTTTTAACCAAAAGTCGACCTATGTTATCGCGAGTCATCCGCCTTGTCCTGCTTTATATCGTCGCCGTGCTCGTCATGGTGGCAGGCCATCTGTTGTTTATGGCCTGTCTGCCCGGGATCTATGGCGACATTGATCTCGCCACAAGGCTCGACGTAGTGGTGGCCGGACTCAGGATGGATTGCTCCATAGCCGGGTATCTCTCCATCCTCCCCGCCCTCATCCTCATCTTCTCCCTCTGGCTCATCCCCCGCGCCACCGACCGCCTGCTCAAGATCTACTACATCGCCGCCTCCGCCCTGACCGGAGCCCTCCTCACCCTCGACACCATCCTCTACTCCTACTGGGGGATCAAGCTCGACACCACCCCATTCTTCTACTTCTCCTCCTCGCCCACCCTCGCTCTGGCCAGCGCTTCGGTAGCAGAGATAGCGGGCGGCCTCGGCATCTGGATCGCCGCCTCGGCTGTGATCTACCTGCTTTTTGCCGGAGCCATGCGCCTCACCCCGCTTTCCGATCCGGTGAGGATCCACAACCGTCGGTCGTCGCTCATAGTCCTTGTCCTGCTGGCGGCGGCGCTTTTCATTCCGATCAGGGGAGGCTTCACCGTTGCCACCACCAATCTGTCGAGCGCCTACTTCTCCACCGAAGCGCGCCTCAACCATGCCGCCGTCAATCCTATCTTCAGCCTGATGTACTCCGCCACCCACGCCTCCGGCTTCGACAAGGATATGCGCTTCATGGANCCCGCCGAGGCAGCCCGGATNGCCGCCCCGCTCAAGGCTCCCGCCGCCTATCAGTCCACCGCNGCCGACTCGCTGCTGACGGTTGACCGTCCCGACATAGTGCTCGTCATCCTCGAGAGCTTTTCGAGCCATCTGCTGCCGGTCCAGGGNGGCGAGAACATAGCCCCGCGCCTCGACAGCATTGCGCGCTCCTCGNTCCTCATGACCGANGTCTATGCCTCCAGCTTCCGCNCCGACCGCGCCATNCCCGCCATCCTCTCGGGCCTCCCCGCAGCCCCCGACGAGCCCGTGATGAAGCACACGGCCATAGCCGAGCGTCTGCCCGGTCTCCCCGCCGCCCTCGCCCGGGCAGGCTACCGCTCCACCTATTACTACGGTGGCGACATCAACTTCACCAACCAGCGCGCCTATCTCCGCTCGGCCGGCATCGACTCCATAGTCAGCGACACCGACTTCCCCATCTCCCAGAGGATAAGCAAATGGGGAGTCAACGACGGATTTCTGTTTGACCGCGTGGTGGCCGACGAGCGTGCGCGCACCGACGAGCCCGCCTCTCCGCGCCTCACCGTAGTCCAGACCTCAAGCAGCCACGAGCCCTTCGACGTGGGTCCCTTTGTCCGTCATTCCGATCCCGCCGCCAACGCCTTTGCCTATACCGACAGCTGCGTGGGCGCTTTCGTTGACTCCCTTGCGGCCTCACCGCGGTGGGAGCGCACCCTGGTGATCCTCATGCCCGATCATTACGGCTGCTATCCGTCCGTGCCCGACGAGCGCGCCCGCCATCACATACCCCTCATCATGACCGGCGGAGCCCTGGCCACCCGGGGCACCATCGCCACCCCCGCCGCCCAGAGCGATCTGGCGGCCACGCTCCTCGCCGCCCTCGGGCTCCCGGCCGATGAATTTCCTTTCAGCCGCGACATCCTCGCCACCCCGGCCCCGCGGCTGGCCGTATTCTCCGAGCCCGATTTCGCCGCCGGCATCGAGGCCGACGGATCGATGATCCGCCTGCCGCTGACGGGCTCCGTCCCGACCGACTCCTCCTCGCGCCCCCTTCAGGCCTACCTTCAGGAGCTTTACACCTATCTGTCATCTTTATCATCCCAAACAGCAAAATGATCTCTTCCATCATAGAACTTGTCGATAGTCAGCTGCTTCTGCTTGCCAACAGCTGCCACACCGAGTGGGCCGACCATTTCATGATGATGTTTTCGGGCCGCTTCATCTGGATACCGATGTATCTCACACTGGCCTTCATCATCTTCCGCAACTTCCCGCTGCGCAAGGCCGTCGTAGTGCTTGCCGGAGTAGGCATAGCCATAGCGCTCTCCGACCAGATCTGCGCCACCCTCATCCGCCCGCTGGTGGGCAGGCTGCGTCCGAGTCATCCCGACAATCCTCTCTCTGCTTTCATCACCATCGTCGACGGTTATCGCGGAGGCAGCTACGGCTTCCCGTCGTGCCATGCCGCCAACTCGTTTTCCCTCATTGCCTTCATGGCCCTTGTAGTGCCTCAGAAGCGGCTCGCCATCTTCCTTTTCTGCTGGGCGGTGGTCAACAGCTACAGCCGCCTCTACCTCGGAGTACACTATCCGGGCGACATCATGGCAGGATGCATCATCGGCACCCTCTGCGGCGCCACGGTAGCCCTGGCCGTAAGGCGCATGGTGGGCATGCCGATGCCTCGCTTTGCCAGCGATCAAGCCGCCCCGGCCGCGTCAAAACGCCTCAGGATCACCCCCTTGGCCGGCTATATGTCGGCCTCCGGTGGCCTCTCGCTCCGTGTTTCCGACACAGCCGCAGCCGTAGGGCTCACCACGGTGCTGATCATGGCCGCACTCTCAGCCTGAGCGATTTATTTGGCGCCCGAGGGTGAGCAACCGGGATTTTATTGCTAAATTTGCACACCGACCGGCAATCCGAGTCACAAACCTACAGCTCCAGCTTTACAGATGAACCGCAAAGGCAAATTATATTTCCGCTACGGGACAATGGGCTCGGCCAAGACGGCCCTCCTGCTCACGATGGCCTACAACTTTGAGGAGCGCAATATGCGCTATGTGTGNCTGAAGCCGTTTATCGACACCCGCGAGGGATCGCGGAGCGTCATCCGCTCACGCATCGGCATCGAGCGGGAGTGCCGCTGGATCTATCCCGACACCGACATATATCATCTTGCCCAGACTCTCTTTGAGCAGGACATGACCGTCATCGACTGGTTTCTTGTCGATGAGGCGCAGTTTCTCACCGANCNTCCAGNTTGACCANCTNGCNNNCATNGTCGACGANTTNGGNAGCAACGTGATCTGCTNCGGNCTNNGNACCGACTTCNAGAGCNACCTNTTNGAGGGCTCGCGCCGCCTCTTTGAGATCGCCGACACTATCGAGGAGATCAAATCCACCTGCACCTGCGGCCGCAAGACCATCATCAACGCCCGCATCGACTCAGCCGGCGACATCGTCACCGAGGGTGCGCAGGTAGAGATCGGAGGCGACGAGCGCTACATTGCCGTGTGCCGCAAGTGCTGGCGCAACCGTCGAATCGAGCAGCAGGCACGCCTCTCTCTCCCCTTTGCCGAGTTCAAGACCCCCGATCCTGCCTGACCATCACTTAATCCTTTCTCCCCCACCCCACTGATGCCCGACACCAAACGACTCATCCATATCCTGATCATCCTCACGGCGCTGATCCCGGCCATCGGGGCGGGTGCCGTCGGCCCGGCTCCGACACTGGCTATTCCTCAGGAGTCGCTCACCTACAAAGTGCTCTTCAAGTGGGGAATAATCAACAAGAAAGCCGGGTGGGCCCGGCTCGACTTCACTCCCGGAGGGCTTACATCCGAAGCCGTCCTGTATGCCGGATCAGAACCCTGGGCCGACAAGATATATTATCTGCGCGACACCCTGACCACACGCATGAATCCGTCGACATTCACCCCCTACTACTACGAGCGGGTGGCCAACGAAGACGGCAAATACTCACGCGACGTGGTGCGCTTCACCCGGACGGGCAATCAGGTATCGGCCACAGCCGACCGCTATCGCCGCGGCAAGCAAGACACCGACCTCACCCAAGCCACCACTACCCTTAAGGCCGAAGGTGTCACCGTCGACATGGTCAGCGCCTTCTATTATGCCCGCGCCCTGCCCTTCGAATCAATGACTCCCGGCCAGCAGCGGATCATCAACATCTTCTCGGCCAAGAAAAAAGAGCGTCTCACCATCACATTTGTCGGATCAGAAAAGGTTAAGGTCGACGACCGCTCCTACGATACCTACCATATCAAATTCCGCTTCACCACCGACGGCGGCAAGCAGTCGAGCGACGATATCGACACCTGGGTAGAGACCGCCTCACCCCACCGCCCCGTCAAGCTCGAGGGCAAACTGAAGATAGGCAAGATTCTCTGCCTCCTCGAACCCTGACCGCCCCCTATCCGCTCTCTCCCTCATCCTTTCCCGCAAATGAAGAAACTTTCATCCCTCATTTTGACACCCCTGTTACTCTCGGCACCGCTCGTCTCGCAGGCCGCAACCTCCGACTCCCTGCCGGAGGTGAAGATCACGATAGTAGAGACAACCGATGTCCACGGCAACTTCTTTCCCACCAACTATATCACCCGCTCCGATTGGTCCGGTAGCCTGGCCCGTGTAGCCACATACGTCGACTCGCTGCGCGCATCCCTTGGCGACGACAGCGTGATCCTGCTTGACAACGGCGATCTCCTCCAGGGGCAGCCCACAGTATATTACTACAACTATATCGACACCCTATCGCCCCATGTGGCAGCCGACATAATGCGCTTCATGCGCTACGATGCCGCCACCCTCGGCAACCACGACATAGAGACCGGCCATGACGTCTACGACCGCTTTATCCAGCAGACACCGGCCACCATGCTCGGAGCCAACATCATAGAGACCGCCACAGGCCTCCCATACGTGAGCCCCTACACCATCATCGACCGCAAGGGAATAAAGATAGCCGTGGTAGGGATGATCACACCNGCCATACCCGCATGGCTCCCCGAAAACCTTTGGGAGGGGCTCCACTTCGAGGATATGGTTGACAATGCCGCCCGCACCATCGACTTCCTTAAGGCCAACGAGAAGCCCGATGCCATCATAGGACTCTTTCATTCGGGCGGCGATTCCGACACCCGGACGGCCGGCATCATGGAAAACGCATCGCTCGAAGTGGCAAGCCGCGTGCCNGGATTCGACGCCATACTCATGGGCCACGACCACCGTGTGTGGGACAAACGTGTCAAGGGGCCGGAGGGCAACACTATTGTTGCGCTCAATCCCGCGGCTAATGCCGTCAACGTGGCCCGTCTCGACCTCACGTTCAGCCTCGGCCCCGATGGCCATCCGGTAGGCAAGGAGATCGACGGCTCGATAATCGGTGTGGGCCATCTGGAGCCGTCGCCGGCTTATATGACCCATTTTGCCCCGCAGATGGCTGCCGTGGAGCAATTTGTCGATCGCCCTATAGGGCGTGCCACCGGCCCGTTTCTTAGCCGCGACGCCTATTTCGGTCCGAGCGCCTTCATGGATCTCATCCATCGGCTGCAGCTCGAGATAGCCGGTGCCGACGTGTCGATGGCCGCGCCGCTCTCCTTTGATGCCGCCATCGACACCGGAGCCATCACGATGGCCGACATGTTCAGCCTCTACAAATATGAGAATCTGCTCTACACCATGGAGCTGACCGGCGAGGAGATCCAGAACTATCTCGAGGAGTCGTATGATCTGTGGATAAACCGGATAACCTCGCCCGACAGCCATCTGATCCGTTTCGCTTCCGATAACCCCGGACCCGGCAACAACCGTCTCGCCAATCCGTCATACAACTTCGACTCCGCCGCCGGCATACGTTACACTGTCGATGTGACCAAGCCCAAGGGATCCAGAATCGTGATCGCCTCGATGGACAACGGAATGCCCTTTGATATGTCGCGCCGCTACCGCGTGGCCATCAACTCATACCGTGGCAACGGCGGAGGCGACCTTCTGACCAAAGGCGCCGGAATTCCGCGCGACAGCCTCTCATCGCGCATAGTCAGCTCAACCGACAAGGATCTCCGCTTCTATCTCATGAAAGCCATCGAGAAAAAAGGCGTCATCGAGCCCACGGTGACCGACAACTGGAGTTTCATTCCGGCCGAGATAGCACGTCCGGCACTCAGGCGTGACTCGCTGATCCTCTTCTCAGGCACCTCCATCCAGAAATAACATCCTCTCTCCACAATGTCCAAGACCCCAAACAAAACCCAGCCATCCCTCACCGAGCGTCTGCGCGATCCGTCGACAGCCCGCCACGCATTCGGCGAGATGATCGACCGCTACAGCCAGCCGCTCTACTGGCAGATCAGGCGTATGGTCAATAACCATGAGGATGCCAACGATCTGCTTCAGAACACTTTCCTGAAAGCATGGAACTCAATCGACGCTTTCAGGGGCGACGCCCGTCTCTCGACGTGGCTCCACAAGATAGCCATCAACGAGAGCCTGACCTTTCTTGAGCGTCAGCGCAAGCAGCTCAATCTCTCACTCGACGACGAAGAGGCCAACCTGATCCACGCCATCGAAGCCGACACCGACATCGACGGCGACGAGCTGCGCCTCGAACTGCGCAAAGCCATAGCCTCGCTCCCCGAGAAGCAGCGCCTCGTATTCAATATGCGTTACTACGATGATATGCCCTACGAGAAGATGTCGGAGATTCTCGGCACCTCGACCGGAGCCCTCAAGGCATCATATCATCATGCCGTCAAAAAAATTGAGCAATATTTCTCTGAGCTGTCTTAAACTTTGACCCCCGAAAAGAGTCAAATAGATATACCGTTAAAAGAAACCATATCGTTATGAGCGACAAAGATATAAACATTGATATACTCGACCGCGTCGACCGCCGGACGGGAATGACCGTCCCTGACGGATATTTCGACAGCTTCGCGGCACGGATGAAAGAGTCGCTTCCGGAGCAGGATTGGGAACGCGAGGCCGCCTCGGAGACCCATGTCATGCCCGCGCGATCCATCTGGCAGAAGATACGTCCATACGTATATATGGCCGCCATGTTTGCCGGTATATGGCTGATGATGAACGTGTCGACTCTCGTCGGCACCGGTGGCGAGATGCCCGCGTCATCCTCTTCCATCCCCACCGTGGCCCAGCTTATCGAAGACGAAAACGAGTTCACGGACTATGCCGTGGACAATTTTGACCGCATGGATATCTACGACGATCTCTATGCCTCGGGCTTCAATCCCGTCAATCTCTCCTATTCCAATCAGTAATTTACCGACACCGCATTTCCTCCCAATTCACATTCCTTGATCCATGAGACGACACATCATATCCCTGCTCATGCTTCTGATCGCCTTTGCCGGCATGGCCGGCAAGCACACCCCCATGCTGCCCGACGGAGCTGCCGACCGCGCAAAATGGATGCGCGAGATGCAGCAGCATCAGAACGATTTCCTTGCTAAGGAGCTTGAGCTCACCGACAAGCAGCGCGCCGATTTCCTGCCTCTCTACAATCAGATGCGCGATGAGATACTCAACCTATCCAAATCATCTCGCGACAAAGCCAAAGCCGTGAAGGACAAAGGGACCGCCGCCACCGACGCTGACTATGAGGCCGCCACCAAGGCTTATCTCGATTTCAGGGCCCGGGAAGTAGAGATTGTCAAGTCCTANTACAAGAAATTCGGCCACATCCTCAGTAAACGCCAGCTCTACAGGCTCGAACAGTCGGAACGCAAATTTGACCGTATGCTCATGCAGCATCGCGGCGACCGCGACAAGCCCAAGTCTGGCAAAGAATCCAACAAAAACAATAAGAAGAAAGGCCACAAGTAGCGGCATCTCTTCCTCTTCTCCACCACTCTGTCTAATATTTGCAGACACACAATAGAGACTCTCATCCCGATGGATGATACGGTCTCTATTGTCTTTTTTTCAATCNACTTAATCCTCACGGCGCAATGAAACCGATTCGTGCCATCCTCCTCGCCCTTATCTGTCTCGCCACAGTAATGTCATCATCCGGTTCAACCATCCGGCGACCCGATTTCGCCTTTCCCGAAAAAGTAAGCTCCACCNCCNGNCAGGAANTCCGCGCCGCTCTGGCTGCCGGAGACGAAGTCGGCGCGCTGAGAGCCGCTCTCAACCTCACTCTAGCCCAGAACATCATCGACTCCGACCGTATGCCTGAGATGCTGGCGAGTCTCGACTCGCTCGCCGAAGATTTTTCATCTCCGGCCCCACGCGCCGTGTGCGACCTTATCCGCGCCACCATCTATACAGACTACTACCGTTCGCAGCAGTGGACCATAGATCAGCGTCCGGAGCTCCCAGCCGGCACTCCCCCGCCGGCCGACTACACCGAATGGGACGCCGCCCGGTTTGAAGCCCGCGTCAGCGAGCTCCTTAATTCCGCCATGGCCATGCCCGAGGCGCTGCTCGCCACTCCGCTCCGCACCTATGATCCGCTGCTTGCCGTAGCATCAAAAGATGCACGGGTGATCTATACCTTCTATCCGTCGCTGCTCGACTTTGTCGGAGGGCAGGCTATCGATCTGCTGTCTTCGTTCCGCACACAGCAGGCGCGTCAGCTGGCCGACGAATACCGGCAGACTCTCATCCGCCTCAACGCCGCCAATCCCGCCCCCCTGATCGTCCAGAAGATCAGCGCCATCATGAGCTCGTCCATATCGTCGGATCAGATGCTCGCGCGCCTCTACGATCTTTATTCGGCTTTCGCATCATCGCAATATTCCGGCGAGATTCTCATATCCATCGGCAATCTCACCGATGCCGACGACATAGACCGATGCCGCGAGCTCAAACTGCAGATCGACAGCTTTCTCCAACGATATCCCTCCTACATCCGAGCTGCCAACCTGCGCAATCTGATCGCGTCGCTCACCCGCGGACGGGCGCAGATCGACTANCGCACTCTTGTCGTGCCGGGGGCTGATCTCGGTTTCTCGGTCAAGGCCTANAACACATCTGAATTNNNCGTAANGCTCTNCCGCCNCCCCGACACCTACACCGATACCGGCGATGAATACTATAAGCTCAAAAACGGCGTGATACCCCCCACCTTCAGGAAGGTTGCCTCTAAGACGCTCACATTTCAGGGCGAAGCGCCNTTCATGGCCGAAGGATCAGGAGAGATCTCCGTGGCCGAAGCCGGGTTATATATCCTCNTGGCCAACGCGNCCGGAATGAACCGCGACACCAACCCGCGCATAATCCGCGCCACATCGCTCGCACCCGGCTCCCTCGTTTTCGGCAAGGNTGTAAGTGCACTTGTGGTCAATCCCTTAACAGGNCAGCCCGTGGCCGACGCCCGCATAATCCGTTGCGACAAATCAACCGCCGATCTCGGCTCAACCGATGCCGACGGAATGTTGCAACTCGGCCAGGCAAGCCGCGGGATGATCTTCCGCCCCGTCAAAGGCGCCGACACATTCGCGCCACGGACACATCTCTGGTTTGCCAACGACGGCGGCATCGACACCACACGCCACTATTATGTTGAGGCATACACTGATCTCGGACTCTATCACCCGGGCGACACCGTGCGTTTCGCCGCCATCCTCTACTCCATCCGCGAACGCGAAATCAGCGTCACCCCCGGCGAAGAGNTCGAAGCCATCATATTCGATGCCAACCGCCAGCCGATCGACACGGTCAAAGCGGTGACCGACCGCTTCGGACGCATCGAAGGGACAGCCCTGCTCCCCGACGACGGACGCCTTAACGGGCGCTATTACTTGTCAGTCAATCACCACAATGCTTCCGGACGAGCCTACTTCACCGTTTCCGACTATAAGCTGCCATCGTTTGAGGTAGTGATCGATCCGGCCCGGAACGGTGTGCCCGAGAAAGGTGCAGTGACACTCTCCGGACGGGTAATGACATATTCCGGTATGCCCGTGGCCGATGCCGATATTTCCGTAAGGATTGAGCGCGAATACATTTGGCGCTACGGACTTGATGGCGATACCGGTTTCACACCTCTCGACCTCACCGCCCGCACTGATGCCGATGGACGCTGGAGCATTGTCCTGACCCCTGCCCGGATAAGCGGAGCCGGTGAAAACGCATGGTTCAGCGCCTCGGTCACCGCAACCTCACCGAGCGGCGAGAGTCAGGCCGCCCGCACAGTGTTCGCGCTCGGGCCGTCATTGCGCATCCGTGCTGCTCTTCCGGTGTCAATCGATGTAACTGACCCCGTTGCCCTCCCTGTTGAAGTGTATGGACCCTCCGGAACGGCTGTTGACAGCGTGAAGGTTGACTACTCCGTGGTGCCGGAGTCCGGCACCGACGCAGCTCCCGTAGCATCAGGTAGTTTCCTGAGCAACAAACCCGTTGTCGATCTCAGCGCCATAGCCCCGGGCACCTACACACTCACCTTCACCATCGACGGGGATAGCCGGTCGTGCCGCGGAATAGCCCTTTACCGGCCCGATGTTGACCGCTCGCCGTCGGCCGATCTGCTCTGGACTCCCGACAATAGCGTGACCCTTTCGCCCGGCGCCGGCACCGACATTCTCATCGGCACCTCGATGGACTCGACCTGGGTGCTCTACACCCTCTACGATTTCGAACGGATCATCGAGCGCCGCTGGCTCGTTCTGCCTGCCGGACTCCACCGCATAAAAACAGCTGCTGAACACGGCGGAAGCCCCGACCTCCGGGCCTCTTTTATCGCGACCGGGCGCTACACCACCCGACAGCTTGACATAAACATCCGCCCGGCAGTCGATCCTCGCGGGCTCACCCTGCGAGCCGAGACAATGCGCGACCACCTCACCCCCGGCTCAGCCGAGAAATGGACATTCAAGGTTGTCAATGCCCTCGGCACACCCGTTGAGGCTGCCGTGATGGTGGATATGTACAACAAAGCCCTCGATGCGCTTGTATCATCGAGGTGGAGCATANACGTTNANCCGCCCCGCAGCNTGCATCTCTCAGCCAACTATCCTTCGACCGGCAATCTGGAGTGGATCTATCTCGCAGCCAACTCAAACCGCTACCTACGCGGAGTTGACTACTCCCTCCCCGACTTCCAGCTCTACGGTCAGACCCTCGCTCCGCAGACATGGCGCCGCGGGCATGGAGTGATGATGAAGGCCCGCATGATGAAGTCAGCGGCCACCGGAGCGGCTTCGAGCGATGATGTTGTAGCTGTGGAGGAGGTTATGATGGATATGGCAGCGGACAACGGAATGGCTGCCGCCCCCCAAAACATAGCCATGCTTGGAGCTGCCAAAGTGGAATCGGCTGAAGAGGAGGGTGTTGACGCAAACGCCATGGGAAGCGGCACGGACGAGTCGGCTCCCTTCGCCTACCGCGATGCCGAGACTCCCCTGGCTCTGTTCCGTCCCATGCTTTCGACCGGACGCGACGGGACACTTGAGCTCACATTTACCGTTCCCGACGCCAACGCCACTTGGGCGTTTCAGGCTCTCGCATTTACCGACGATATGCGGGCGGCTCGCCTGGATGCATCGGTCATCGCATCCAAGCCGGTTATGGTCAAGCCAAACCTGCCCCGTTTCCTTCGCGAGGGCGACACCGCCGAGGCGCTCACAACGGTGATGAACGCCACCGACTCCCTCATGCAGGTTGAGGTCTTGACCGAGATCTTCGATCCCCTCTCGGGCAAAACAGTGTCACGCCAGGTAGAGACCGTTGCAATAGAAGGAGGAGCGAGCGCTGTTGTTTCGACGAGCATAGAGGCCGCTCCGGGGCTGGCAATGCTCGGTTTCCGCGTCAAGGCCTCGACCCCGTCATTTGCCGATGGCGAACAGGACATGATAGCCATTCTCCCCTCAGCCCAACCCGTGATCGACTCCGAATCCTTCTATATGGGACCCGACACAGATCAGGCCTCGATCTCACTTCCCGCCGCAAGCGATGCCTCTGAGGCAATGTCAACTCTTGAGTTCTGCGGGAATCCTGTCTGGTATGTCGTGACAGCACTGCCCGGACTCGCCGCCTCCGATCCCGTCTCATCGCCCTCGGCCGCCGATGCCCTTTTCTCAGCCGTGATGGCACGGGGTCTGATCGGGCGCTATCCCGTCATAGCATCCGCCCTTGCCGACTGGACCTCACGCGGCTCCGACAGTGAGGAGCTCACCTCCATGCTCCAACGCAATCAGGATCTCAAGACCATNCTCCTCAACGCCACTCCATGGATGGCCGATGCCATGACCGACACCGACCGCATGAGGCGTCTCTCGCTGCTATTTGACAGCAAGCGCGTCGACAAGAGCATCACCGACGCATTAGGAGTGCTCACCAAGCTCCAGCAGCCCGACGGCGGCATGGCATGGATCGCATCGGAAAAGAGATCATCCCTCTGGGCCACCTACACCGTGCTGTCGCGNCTCGCCATCCTCAACAGCTATGGATTCATCAACGGCAAGAGCCAGACAGACAGCCGGCTGCTCGACCTGATAAGCAAAGCCATCGGATATATTGACTCCGAGGCAGCAAAGATCTACAGGGAGCATCCCGATGCTCCTCAGACCGAGTTTGCCCAACTCCGCACACTCTTCCCCGGAATAAAGACCACGACCCCCATCGAGAGCATCCTTGCCAACGCCACTCAGGCCGTTGTAAAAGACTGGAAAACATGGCCGCTCGATTCCCGCCCGGAAGCCGCCATGATGCTNTGGCGTCGCGACTACAAGAGCGTGGCACGCGACATCCTTTCGTCNCTGCGCGAGTTTATGGTGTCTTCGCCCGACAAAGGCTCATACTTCCCTTCGCTCCAGAATCAGGCCACAGGTTATATCCTCTACACCGCCCGGGCTCTCAGCGCCTTCTCACTCATTGACCCGGGATGTCGGGAGATCGACGGTCTGCGCCAATGGCTCGTGATCCAGAAACAGGCCACCGACTGGGGCTCCTCACCGGGAGCCACTGAGGTTGTTGCCGCAATCCTGTCGTCGTCGCAGTCATGGCTCAGCGATGCCGACGGAGCATCGGTCACCGTCAACGGTAAGAAGCTCTCCCTCCCCGAAGCCGACAGCCGTCTGGGCTACTTCCGCATCCCCCTCCCGATCGCGCCCGACAAGGATATCGACATCAACATCATCAGGAAAGGATCTGCCCCTGCATGGGGAGCCATCATTCGCCGCGCTGTTGCCCCCCTCCGCTCAATCGCCGCCTCCACCCATCCCGACATCACCATCGAAAAGAGCATCATCGCTCCCGATACTCTCACCCCCGGAGATAAAGTGACCGTCCGCCTGGTGATCCGCACATCGCGCAATCTCAACTATGTGACTATCACCGACGACCGCGCGGCCTGCTTCGAGCCCGTCGATCCGCTCCCTTCGATGCGGTTTGTGGAGGGCGTGCCCCTCTATATGGAGCCTCGTGATTCCCGCACCTCTATCTTTATCACGACCATGCCCAAAGGCACATTTGTGATATCATACGATATGTATGTCAACAATGCCGGCTCATTTGCNTCGGGTATCGCGACTGTGGCCTCACAGTATGCACCCGACATAACAGCCCATTCAGCCGGCTCCGTCATCAACGTCAATCCAGCCGCNAAATGAGTGTCAACAAAGTAATCCTTCTGGGCAACGTAGGTCAGGATCCACGCATCCGCTATGTGCAGAACGTGCCCGTAGCCGAATTTTCACTTGCCACCACCGAACGCGCCTACCGCAATCCCGNGGGGATCGAGATCCCGGAGCGCACTGAGTGGCACAACATCGTGATGCGCGGGCGCAATGCCGAGACCGCCGAGAAATATCTCCGCAAGGGTGCCAGAGTCTATCTCGAAGGACGCCTGCGCACGCGGGTATGGGAAGACCGCAACGCCATCAAGCGTAACATCACCGAGATCCTCGCCGACTATTTCGAGATCCTGTCGCGCTGACNTCTCAACATCCGTCTGTTTCNGGGCNGGATCTTCGCTTTTTGATATGCCNGNACACCGGTATGTCGGGAAATTTGTTAATTTTGCGAAACGGACCGTAAAGCCGTTCCCTACCGACCAAACTTTCCCATTACCATGCAGAAGACACTCAAAGCGCTCGCACCGATCCTGACAGCTGTTGCCGTCATGGGCTGCGGACGCACCGGGCAGCCCGTCCTCACCCTCTCGGGTCTCAATCCCGATGACTTCGCCTCCACATACCGGGGCGATTCCACACAGTTGATAACACTGACCAATGCCTCCGGCGCCGAGGTATGTATCACTAATTTCGGCGGCCGCATAGTGTCGGTAATGATGCCTGACCGTGAGGGGAGGATGAGAGACGTAGTGATNGGATTCGATTCGGTCGCTTCATATTTTCCCGAGCGTAACCTCACCGACTTCGGCGCCACAATAGGGCGGTATGCCAACCGTATCCGCAACGGACGCTTCATTNTCGACGGTGACACCGCCATACTGCCCCGCAACAACTACGGACACTGCCTCCACGGTGGCGGCGAGATGGGTTCGCTGGGATGGCAATACAGGGTATTCGATGTAGCCGAGCAGACCGACTCCTCGGTGGTCCTCACCCTTCACAGCGCCGACGGAGACAACGGCTTCCCGGGCGCAGTCGACGTGAGCGTGAACTTCACCCTGCGGGCCGACAATGCCATAGACATAGCCTACACAGCCACCACCGATGCGCCCACTGTGATCAACATGACCAATCATGCCTACTTCAACCTTGCGGGCGATCCATCCCTGAGCATGGAAGACAGCAAGCTGACGGTAAATGCAGGGACTTATACACCGGTCGACTCAACATTTATCCCGCTCGGCGAGCTTGCAACCGTGGAGGATACTCCATTTGACTTCCGCCAACCCCGGACAATAGGAAGCACCACCTCCCTCACCGACAACCAGCAGGTCAATAACGCCCACGGCATAGACCATAACTGGGTGCTCGACACAGGAGGATCGACCGAAACCGTTGCCGCATCGCTCTATTCGCCAAGCTCGGGCATAGCTGTTGATGTCTACACCTCGGAGCCCGGCATACAGATATATTCAGGTAATTTTCTCGACGGCACTGTGAAAGGAAAGAAAGGCATAGCAGTGGCCCGTCGTGGAGCCGTGTGTCTGGAGACTCAGCATTATCCCGACAGCCCCAACCATCCTGAGTGGCCCTCCGTTGTGCTCAAGCCGGGAGAGACCTACACCAGCCGGTGCATCTATAGATTCACAACACGCTAATACCACTTTATATGATGATAAAGAAAACTATTATCCTTGTAGCCGCCGCGCTGGCGGCACTGGCAGCGTATGCCGACTACCGTCAGGCGCCCTCACCCCTGCGCACCGTGTGGGCCGACGAAGTGACGGCCGACAAAACACCCTGGGACATATATCCGCGTCCGCTGATGGAGCGCGACCGCTGGCTCAATCTCAANGGTCTGTGGAACTATGCCATCACTCCCAAGGGCGCGCATCGCCCCGCTGTTACGGAAGGTGAGATCATGGTTCCCTATCCGGTTGAGTCGGCGCTTTCGGGTGTGGGTCGGACAGTTGGGCCCGACAGTGTCCTCTGGTATGAGCGGACGTTTGAGATACCGGCGGCCTGGAAAGACAATGATATTCTGCTTCATTTCGGAGCGGTAGACTGGAAATGCAGCGTGTGGGTCAACGATGTGCTCGTGGGCTCGCACACCGGCGGCTATGCCCCGTTCAGTTTCAATATCACCCCGGCCCTGACACGCAACAGATCCAACTCGCTCACAGTGCGCGTCTATGATCCTACAGACAAAGGCTATCAGCCACGCGGAAAGCAGGTGACCAATCCCCGGAGCATCTGGTACACCCCGGTCACCGGTATCTGGCAGACCGTCTGGCTCGAACCGGTCGGGCGCGAGCATCTGAAGTCAGTTGTCCCGGTGGCCGACATCGACGCAGGCACACTCACTGTCAACGCACCCGCCGAGGCGCAGGGCGGCACACTCACTCGCGTCGAGGTCAGAGCGGGCGACAGGGTCGTGGCCTCTGGCAGCAGTCTGGGGGCCGAGCCCGTCGTGATAGAGATGCCTGAAGGATTCGAGCTCTGGACGCCCGACCACCCGTTTCTCTACGATCTCGACATAACTCTCTGGCGCGACGGTAAGAAGCTCGACCAGGCCCGCAGCTATGCGGCCATGCGCAAGATCTCAACCGGCCGCGACTCTCATGGAATAATGCGAATGCGCCTCAACAACTCCGATCTCTTCCAGTTCGGACCTCTGGATCAGGGCTGGTGGCCCGACGGCCTCTACACTGCTCCCACACCCGAGGCCATGGCGTTTGATATCGAGGCAACAAAAGATCTCGGCTTCAACATGATCCGCAAACACGTCAAGGTTGAGCCCGAAGTGTGGTATGCCGAGTGTGACCGACAGGGTATCCTCGTATGGCAGGATATGCCCAGCGGCGACCGCAGCCCCGGATGGCAGACCAAAAACTACTTCCATGGCAACGAAGATCTGCGGTCGGCTGAGAGCGAAGCCAACTTCCGCCACGAATGGCGTGAGATCATGGATGCGCTCAAAGGCCATCCGAGCATCGTGGTATGGGTGCCGTTCAACGAGAGCTGGGGTCAGTTCAAGACCGAGGAGATATCCGACTGGACCAAGCAGCATGATCCGACCCGGCTGGTCAATCCTGCAAGCGGTGGCAACTTCTTCCACACAGGCGACATCCTTGACATCCATAACTATCCCGCCCCGGCCATGCCCCTCTTTGACGGAGAGAGGGTGAATGTGCTCGGCGAATATGGCGGAATCGGGCTCGCTCTTGACGGGCATCTCTGGTTTCCCGACCGCAACTGGGGATATGTGGAGTTCAAGACTCCTGCAGAAGTGACCGATGAATATGTGAAATATGCCGATATTCTGCTCGATTATGTCCCGGCCGGATTCAGTGCGGGCGTCTACACCCAGACCACCGACTGCGAAGGCGAGGTCAACGGCTTGATTACCTACGACAGAAAGCAGATCAAAGTGGATCGAGACAAAGTGCGCGAAGCCAACCGCCGGCTCGTGGAGAGCCTCTCTGCCGACCCACGGCAATAAAAATCCCGACAGCACAAAAGGAGGAGGCGCGGACCCGATAAGGGATATTGCGTCTCCTCCTCTCACGTTTCAACTATTTATTAAATGGCCTCCGGCGCCTAACATCACTATCCAGCGACGAAGTTTGGGAAATTGTCTCTCTTATGCCATGATTTAAACTCCTTCAATTTTTATCATTTTAGATTTTCATGTTTCATATATAATAACACCCGGGAGAGCCCGATGGCTCCTCCGGGTGCATTAAAAAGCATTAAAAAAGTTAAAACAGCACTCGTCAGGCCGGGATAAGCTCCCGCTCTGTGGCCTTGCGGCGCATATTGATGAGTGCATAGCGCATACGCCCCAGTGCAGTATTGATACTTACATTGGTGGCATCGGCAATCTCTTTAAAGGACATATCGGAGTAAAAGCGCATATTGATCACCTCCTGCTGGTTCTGGGGAAGATCGGTCACGAGGTCAAGAATCTCGCTTGTGGTCTGATCGGCAAGGAGCGAATCCTCGACAGTGCCCTCGGCCAGTTCGCGGCGGTTGAGCACATCGGTCTCGCAGTCGTCTACCGAGACAGTATTTTCCAACTTATTGAGACGGAAATAGTCGATCACAAGATTGTGGGCAATGCGCGACACCCAGGCCGAGAATTTTCCCGACTCGTTATAGCGGCCCTGCTTGATCGTGGTGATGGCCTTTACAAAGGTATCCTGAAATATGTCGTTGGCCGCATCGCGGTTCTTCACTACAGACAGTATATAGCCGAACACGCGCTGCTGATGGCGCGCGAGCAGTATATCGAAAGCGTGGTTGTTACCTGCGGCATAAGTTGCAACCAGACGGTCGTCGGGCAACTTGGCTAAGTTTTGCATTACTATAGTTCCTCTTGGAGTTATTCGTGGAGTAGTAATGTATCTATAGGCAATAACAGATGTAAGTTTATAAAAATGAGTTTGATGGATATTCCTTATTCCCGGAGCCCTACGGGCCCCATGGTTTTATAAAGCAAAGATAGGCATTTTTTTTCATTCCTGCAAATTTTATGTCATATTCCTGCCTTTTTCACACCGGATTATATCCCGTCCCGACATACTAAAACTGACTCCCGATCCGTTGTTATGATACCAAAACATCCAAATCCACTTGCCTATGGCAGATTTCTCTACTCCCGACCACCACAACCACCACATTTCCCGTCCACATCCTGCCGACCGCTCCACCGACGGCCAGAGCCACGGCTATACAGCGAGCGAGCTCCCGCAGCCCAGCTCCGACAGAGTGAGGTTTCTGCGCAGCTTCGCCCGTTGCTACACCGTCCTCCCCTCCCTCCAGGGCCCCATTGCCTCCTACATTGCCAACTGACATTTCCCGGCAGGCTCCTCCCCATCCGAGGCTCCGGCCCCTCTATCCTCCCGCCGGAGGGAGCGCACTCAATGCAACTTTCCATAACACTCCACCTTCCATCAACCCGAGGATGCTCTCAAATAAAATAAAGATCACCGAGATAAGGGCCGACCTCCTTAGCAAGCTCAAGGAGGAGAATGCCTTNTGGTCTTATGATGAGAGTTCCGTNACGCCAGAAACTATCCGCGACGATCAATTAATCGCACTGACCATGCGCCATCTTGATCTTGACGAGATCAAGCAGCTCTTCTCGATTTTCTCTTTCAAGAAAATCAAAGACGCATGGAAAAACCTTCTGGTGCCGGAAGGTGAATATCTCTACACCTTGAACCGCTTTTTCGCATGGTATTATTTCAAGGCCAAGAATCCTGACGCATACCTTAAATCACTTATCACCCGCCATCTCAACAAATTAGCCAACTAAAATGATAGGGCTTGCACCTAACACTGCCTTGATATTCGAGGCTATTTCGCAACTGGAATGTATCAAACCTTTTACTCTGGTTGGAGGAACCGCACTGTCGCTACAGTTAGGCACGAGAGAAAGCGAAGANTTAGACTTCATGTCATGGCGANAGACTCGGAATGAACGAAGGGAAGTGGACTGGCCAAATATCAAAAAGCAGCTTNAAACNATAGGCNCACTTGAAAAATGTGACATTNTTGACATTGATCATGTGGAGTTTAAGGTCAACGGAGTGAAATTATCCTTTTACGCTAATCCAAACTTCTCACCCGTAAGCCGTCCTATCCCCTTCCTGAATAATATTTTTCTCGCCGACAAAACAGCCATTGGCGCAATGAAAATGGAAGTTCTGCTTCGCAGAAGCCAGTATCGCGACTACTACGACATCTATTCACTCCTTGAAGACGGCGAGAAGTTGAAGGAAATGATGAGCCTTGCTCTAAAATATTCCGGTCACCGCCTTAAATCCAAAAACCTTATTGCAATGCTCACCCGTTCGGACCGCTTCATCCGCGACACCAACTTTGCGACTCTCAATCCCACTTACGACATAACTCCCAAAGAGATTGAGGATCGCATCAAAGCTGCCATGGCGGAGGAGGAGGGCACTGGGGATGCCTGATCGGATCGCTGAGGTCTGATTCCTCGGCGGGTCAGGCGCCCTGCGATCCGTAGCGCTTGTGAAGGACAAAGAGCAGGATGCCGGCAACCACAGCTAACGGCACACCGACGAGCGCCGGAGATGCCAGACCGAGCCCGGCATGAATGGCCGCTCCGCCTATCACGGCCGACACCGCATTGCTTATATTGAAAGCCATCTGTATAGCTGCTCCGCCTATCATCNCTCCACCCTTTGCAAACCTGACAATGNGATACTGGAGCGGANCGCCGATGNCAAACAACCCTGCGCAGGCCACGNAAGCAAGTATCAGCGATACGACCTTGTTTCCTGCAAAGAAATAAGTCAGCGGCATCACTCCGACAAGTGCAAACGCAATACACCCGCACACGAGGCCGCCGGCATAACGGTCGGACATGCGCCCGCTCATCAAGTTGCCGACCACCATGCCGCATCCGCAGACCACCATCACCCACGTCATGGCGTTTTCCGAGAATCCGGCCACATCGGTCATGATTGGATTGATATAGCTGAACCATGTGTAGACACTACCCTGACCGAGAAATGTGCCGCCGAGTATGAGCCACGGCGCTCCATGACGCAGGAAGCTGAACTGGCTCCTGAAATTGGCCACCGGAGGCAATGGCGCTATCCGCGGGAGCCACAGACTCAGGGCAAGCAGCGTAAGGCTACCGGCCACAGCAACCATTGCGAAAGTCCATCGCCATGACAGCGCATTGCTCACAGCCGTGGCTGCAGGGACACCCACAAGATTGGCAACCGTCATGCCGGTTACCATGACAGCCACAGCCGTTGCGCCGTGTCCCTCCTCCACGAGCTTAGGCGCCACTATCGCCCCGACACCGAAATAGCAACCGTGTGGCAGGCCTGAGATGAATCGCGCGATAAGCAGGGTGGAATAGCCCGGTGCGAGGGCCGCGAACAGATTGCCCGCAGTAATGACAGCCGCCAGACCGATCAGGATAGTCTTGAGAGGATACCGGCGCAGAAAAAGCAGGAACATGGCGCCCACACTCACCCCGAGCGCGTAGGCTGAAATGAAATGGCCGGCCACAGGCACCGACACACCCATGCTTGCCGACACATCGTTGAGAATACCCATCATCGAAAATTCTGCTATTCCCAAGGCAAATGTGCCAAGAGCAAGCGCCAACAGTCCTTTATTCATAATATTCAGTCATAATTTTTGCCATTACCGTACAAAATTATTAATTTTGTAGCAATATTCTACAACATAGGTCTTCCAATTCTACATATTTCTAAGGCAAACGTACTATGATTAGAGCGGCACTTGAGCAAGTGATCAGCGAAGATATGTCGGAGATATGGTCGGTTCTCACTCCCGAGGAGAAGCGCCGCATCACTGACGCCATCACGATCCACCGCTTCAAGAAAAACCAGATTATATATGCCGAGCGCGACGAGCCCGAGACCCTCTGGTGTCTATTCGAGGGCAAGGCAAAGATGTATAAGGACGGAATCGGAGGCCGGCAGCAGACCCTGCGCCTGCTCCGCCCTGTGCAGTATTTCGGCTATCGCGCTTACTTTGCCGGCGAGCACTATGTCCACACCGCCGCCACGATGGAGCCGTCGGTGCTTGGAGCGGTGCCCATGAAGGTAGTTTCGGAGCTCATTGACGCCAATCGCCGGGTGGCCTGGTTTTTCATCCATGAGTTGAGCCGCAACCTCGGAAGCGCCGACACCCGCACCGTCAATCTCACCCAGAAACATATCCGCGGACGCCTGGCCGAAAGCCTCATAGTGCTCCTCGAGAGCTATGGAGTGGAAGACGATGGCATGACGCTCCGCGTATATATGGGCCGCGAGGATCTGGCCAACCTTTCAAACATGACCACCTCCAACGCCATACGCACCCT
>WFLX010079452.1_pt1 | contig 25382 bp, 24 predicted proteins | sample 4967041 | NCBI WGS metagenome assembly WFLX01 (sample SAMN12857096, study PRJNA449069) | gut metagenome | isolation source: stool from male and female vole | host: Microtus ochrogaster | place: USA:Florida | collected 2017
ATACAACACCATCCGCAACGCCTTCTCCCGCAAATATGCCGGCGTCGGCGACGAAAAAGCCGACATCCAGGTTGCCCTCGGCCAGGTCCGCACCATCCAGGTCGACCTCCTCGGCGAAGTCGTAACCCCCGGCACATTCCGCGTATCTCCATTCTCAACCGTATTTCACGCGCTTTACCGCGCCGGTGGCGTAAACGACATCGGCACCATGCGCGACATCCAGGTGCTCCGCAACGGCAAAATCGTCGCCACAGTCGACATGTACGACTACCTCTTCAACGGCAACTCCTCCGGCAACATCCGCCTCCAGGAGGGCGACGTAATCATCGTTCACCCCTACGAGCAGCTCGTCAACATTGAGGGCAACGTCAAGCGCCCAATGTACTACGAGCTCAAACAATCCGAAACACTCTCGGACATCCTCAAGTATGCCGGCGGCTTCACAGGCGATGCCTACACCGACATGGTCACCCTCTCACGCCAGGCCGGCACTGAAAACGAGCTCTATAACGTCGAACGCACCGAATTCACTTCCTGGCCCCTTCAGGACGGCGACCTTATCACAGTCGGAACAATCCTCGACCGCTTCTCCAACNGCGNCGAAGTCAAAGGCGNCGTGTTCCGCCCCGGAATGTNCGCAATCAACGGCGACGTAGCCACCGTAGCCGACCNCGTCCGCAAAGCCGACGGCGTCACCGAAGNNGCNTATACCNCNCGTGTACTCCTTTNCCGCGAAGGACCCNNCAAGAAACTCAACGTCATGGCCCTGGACCTGAGCGAAATCCTTAAAGGAACCGCCCCCGATGTCGCCCTGAAACCCAACGACGTACTCGTCGTTTCAAGCATCCTCGAGCTTGAAGAACCCCCCACGCTCTACATCGGCGGACATGTGGCTAACCCCGGCGACTACCCCTATGCCATCAACACCACCGTCGAGGACCTCATCTTCCAGGCCGGCGGCCTCCTTGAAGGCGCTTCAACCGCACGTGTTGACATCTCCCGCCGCATCGTCGACCCAACATCCGTTGATGCTACCAACAAACTGGCAAACGTTTACACCATCTCAATCGAAAACGGTCTCGCAAAAGGCGACGGCCAGGGATTCGAACTCAAACCCTTCGACCACGTAGTCGTACGCAAAAGCCCCGGCTACAGCGAACAGAAATTCGTAGAAGTTCACGGCCAGGTACTGTTCACCGGCGACTATGTCCTCCAGAAACGCAACGAACGCCTCTCCGAAATCGTCGCCCGCGCAGGTGGAGTCCTCGAGGACGGCTACATAAAGGGCGCATATCTCGAACGCCGGCTCACCGACGCCGAAATCGCCGCCCGCGAAGAAGTAATGCGTCTTGCCAAGTCCAACAGCAGCGGAAACCAGTCCGACTCAATCGCCCTAAGCCAAATCAACGTCTCAACCACCTACAACGTAGGTATCGACCTCGAAATGGCCCTCAACAATCCCGGCTCAACCTACGACGTTGTCATGCAGCCCGGCGACCGCCTCTATGTGCCCGAACTCCAGAGCACCGTCAAAATATCCGGCGAAGTCCTCTTCCCCAACGCCGTCGTTTACGTTCCCGGCAAAAAACTCGACTACTACATCGACCAGGCCGGCGGCTACGGCCAGCGCGCACGCAAAGGCAAAGCCTACATAGTCTACCTCAACGGCACCGTCGCCCGTGCCAAACGAAACACAGCCATCGAGCCCGGCNGCCAGATCATCGTCCCCAGCAAGCCCGCCAACGACGGAACCGACTGGACCAAGATCCTAACCATCGCAACCAGCTTCTCCTCCGTTGCCGCAATGGCTGCNACTATTACCAACATCTTCAAGCGCTGAAACTATGAAAAAGGATAACGAAGAACTTCCCGAAGAGGAATCTGAAATTGACCTCATAGAAATTGCGCAGAGGCTCTGGGCACAACGCAAAAAAATACTCAAATGGTGCGCCGTCGGTGCTGTCATTGGCCTCATCGTCGGCTTCAGCATCCCCAAGGAGTACACCACCTCCGTCAAGCTCGCCCCCGAAGCCAACGGCTCCAAATCCATGAGCTCCAGCCTCAGCGCCCTCGCCTCCATGGCCGGATTCGGCTCGGGTGCCGATGCCGGTACCGACGCCGTCTCCCCAATCCTCTATCCCGACGTAGTTAGTTCCGTTCCTTTCCTAACAGGCCTTTTCGACGTTGAAGTCCCTCTCAATAAGAAAGACAGCACACGCGTAACCGTGCAGACCTATCTCGAAGATTACACCCGCGTACCCTGGTGGTCATACATCTTCAAACTCCCCGGAGCAGTCATTGGGCTGTTCATTTCTGACGACGACGATGCACCCGGAAAGGTCGACAGCTTCCGCCTCACCCCCGAGCAGACACTTTTGGTAAAATCATTGTCCGAACGTATCAGCACCACGTACGACAACAAAACATCCCTCATCACCGTGACCGTCCGCATGCAGGACCCCCTCGTATCAGCCGTCCTGGCCGACACCGTCGTAAGCCGCCTGCAGACATTCATCACCGACTACCGCACCAGCAAAGCTCGCAAGGACCTCGCCTACGCCCAGCTCCTCAACGACGAAGCCAAGCAGAACTACTACGCCGCCCAGCAAAAATATGCCGAGTACCTCGACCGCAACATCGGTGTAGCCCTCCACTCAGTCCAAACCTCGCGCGACCGTCTNGAAAACGAAGCAGCCCTGGCCTTCAACCTCTACAACCAGACCGCCCAGCAAGTCCAGCTTGCCCAGGCTAAAGTGCAGGAAACCACACCGGTCTACACNGTCGTGACCCCTGCCACAGTACCCATCAAGGCCACCAGCCCCCGTAAGGCAATCATCCTCATAGCCTTCGTATTCCTGGCAGCGGTGGCTTGTTCATTCAAAATCCTCTTCGGCCCGGTAGTAGCTGAAAAATTCGCAAAGAGCGCCAATCAAATNAAGTCCGACCACGACGATGACCAATAGAGTCACGCTNTGTCTNGCAACCNTCATATCCGTCCTCCCCGCTTTTGCTCAAGGCAGGGAGGATTTGGTTTCTGCCCCGGATACTGTAAGACAAACGAAAACTGCGGCCACACTTGACTCAATCCTNGCCCCGCTCGACTTCATCAACGCCGCCTACGAAGACAACTCCCTCCTCGAAACCCTCTCCACCATCGCCAACCCGCCCATTGCAACTGAGTCCGGAGTCCTGAGCATGATCATCGACGCATACACCGACAGCATCGACCTCTTTCAGCACCGAATCACATCACCCTTCGGCTTCCGCGAGGAATTCGGCAAAATGCACTGGGGCATTGACCTGGCCATGAACGCCGGCTCCAACGTCACCGTCCCCCTCGACGGCACCGTCGCCCGCATCGGCCACGACCCCGACGGCTACGGCCCCGACGGCTACGGCCTCTACTTAATCGTCACCCACCCCTCTGGCCTCGAAACCCGCTACGCCCACCTCCGCGACGTCCTCGTTCGCCCCGGCCAGACAGTAACCGCCGGCACAGTCATCGCCACCGCCGGCAACTCCGGCAACACCACCGCGGCGCACCTCCACTTCGAAGTCCGCCGCAGCGGCCTCCCCCTCAACCCAACCACCGTCTTCCCCTTCCCCAAGTCCCGATAAATCAACTTACAACCCCGATGGCAACTCCCGACCTTCTGCGTGAGGTTCGGGAGAATTTTTTTTGCCAAAATTTGCACACGGCTCTTGCATAACTAAAAAATTAGTTTTACCTTTGNGNCGTCAACTAAAATATTAGTTATGCCACGAACAAAATCAAAACATCCCAGACTCACCGAGCGTGAAGCTGAAGTAATGGAGCAGTTGTGGGAACACGGTGCCATGACCGTCCGCGAATTGCTTGCCACATATCCCGTTGACTCGCGTCCGCACGTCAACACCGTCTCTACAACCGTGCGCATTCTCGAGGACAAAGGCTATGTCTCGCACGCCCCGGAATCCTCCAAGCCCTACCGGTACTTTGCCGTTGCTCAGGCCGCCGACTTTGCCGGCCGCAGCCTGGCCCAGGTCATCAAGAGCTATTTCAATAACTCTTATACCTCGGCCGTTTCAACCCTCGTTGAGGAAGAAAAAATATCTGTGGACGAATTGCGCCGGATTATTGAAATGATTGAAAACCGCCCAAAAGAGTAGAGCTATGGGAGCCTTTGTTGCATATACTTTTGAATCAGGCATATATCTCCTGGCGGGATACTTGATTTACAAGCTCCTCCTGTCGCGCGAGAATCAGCCTGCCTTCAACCGCTTCATTCTGCTGGCTATCTATGCGGTAGCCCTGACAGCACCCTTGCTCAGGCTGCCCGATTTCGTGCATCTCTCCGGCGCAAAGCCGGCAACACTAATTGAGCTCGGCGAACTCTCCGCAGAAATATCACCGGCCGCTGCCCCTGTCTGGGCCCGAATCTGCGTAACAGTATATTATATAGGTATGGCAGTGGCCGCACTTCTCACCCTGATGTCGCTTATCCGCCTAATCACAATCCTCCGCAAAGGAGAGCTGCTCAAACGCCCCGGATATTCACTGATAATCTTGCGCGACTCAAAAGTCGCTACATTCAGCTGGCTGCNCTATATCGTTATGAGCCGTCAGGATTATNATGACGCCGGAGAGACTATTCTTCTGCACGAGCGCGCCCACCTGAACCTCCTTCACGGGCTCGACCTGCTCCTAAGTCAAATCGTCATCATACTCTTGTGGTACAACCCCGCAGCNTGGCTTATGAGGGCCGAACTCCGCACCGTCCACGAATACCAGGCCGACGACGCCGTGCTCAAAAGTGGAGCCAATGCTCGGCAATACCAAATATTACTAACCGAAAAGGCTGTAGGCCGAAGCTTCCCCACGCTCGTCAACAGTCTTAACCACAGCAAACTTAAAAACCGTATTATTATGATGTGCAATCCCAAAAGCAGCCCTGTGCGCCGCCTGCGCGCAGTGGCAATCGTCCCGGCACTCCTTCTGGCAGCCGTGGCAGTAAACACTCCCATCATGGCCTCCGCTTTAGGCGCAGCCTCCTCTGTAGCTCTCCGTGGAAGCGATGTCATCGAATCCAACCTCCCCGCTCAAACTCAGCCTGTTGCTGAAAAAGCTGAAGCACCTGCTCCTGAAGTCCTTCCCCAATATCCCGGCGGACAAATGGATATGTTTAAATTCCTGATTGACAATATTAAGTATCCCGAAGAAGCCGCATCCAAAGGTATCGAGGGCCGCGTGGTAGTGCACTTCGTGGTCAATGCCGACGGTAGCCTGTCAGATATCAGTATCGATAAATCCGTCTCGCCCGAGCTCGACGCCGAGGCAATACGCGTTGTGAGCAAGATGCCCCGCTGGACTCCCGCTAAGAAAGACGGCAACCCGGTAAGCTGCAGCATGGCTCTGCCTGTAGCTTTTAAACTTCCCCAAACTGCTCAGTAAGAATTTCATAGGAGGCCAATATGTCTAAGTCGTTCTTTATCGCTTTGTCTTTNCTCATCATTAACGTGTCTCTTGCCTATTCTCNACGNAAAGACACNGACGCCAAAATATCCGTTTCCAATAATGTGAGAGCGGCNACGAAGGGAAGGGATAAGGTGGCGGATGCTACGATTCGTATCCGGTACGCCTTCAATGCCGAAGACATCAGTGACAAGTCCACTTGGATTGATGAGGGGTAGTTGAAAATAGCACCCTCCATGACCGACTACAGCAGCTACTTCATCGAAGTCAATGAGGACAGCCTGGCTAACTGGTTCGCCATCCACGGAACCCATGTCGCCTATCCTCCCGCTCGTTGGCTTGAAGGTTATAACCGAAATAAATGGATTGAATACCAGTATTCCCAAATTACGACTAAAGATGGGGTCCTGACCGAATGGGCAACCATGCCGAGAGAACTTGACTCCGAGAACTTGTACTACACCGAAAACCTCCCGCTTTTCGACTGGCAGATCGGCACGGAAACGGCAACCGTTTGCGGCTACGAATGTATACAGGCGACTTGCNGGTGGCGGGGTCGTAACTTCTCGGCATGGTTTACTCCGGACATCCCCGTTGAGTACGGTCCGTGGAAATTCGGCGGTCTGCCCGGCTTGATTATGAAAGTGTCGGATGACGACGGAATCTATACCTTTGAAGCTGTTGCAGTTGAAAACGGCAATTTCCCGATTTTCGCTCCCCGCGGAAGCAAGTACAAACTCTCTACCCGCGAAAAAGTGTGGAAACTGCAACGAGGCTTGAATGAGAATTATTTAAAAACCACCGGCCACTCAAGGTTTGAAATTAAATTAGGACGAGAAATTTTTTCACGAGAACATCCATACTCTCAACTTGAGCTTGAATAAATATGACGAGGCTCAACTTTATATCTCTCTTTCCGCCGCTCCCGGATTGAGCGTACTATCAACAATGATACGTGGTTAACATCGTTGGCCTACTATTTTTCAAATCCATTCCGGCAGCTTTTTGGCAATGCCAGACTATCGTGGAATCAGTTCAGGCACAACAACATCACGGGCTGTGACTACGATGGCCTCTCAACGGTGAGCATCACGATGCCGTTGCACAACACCTCGAATCAGTTCTCAGCCGCCGTAAACCTAAGCAAGGGCCTCGGCTTTTGGAATTCTACCGTCAAACTGGCTGCCACAGCTTCGCTTTACAGAGGCCATTCGTTAATAGATAAATCGCTCTTCGCGTTCAACACCAAAACATTGGGTGGCAGCATCTTAATTACAACCACGCCGGCCCGTTGGATGGGAGCAGCAATTGCTTTCGCATACGGCGAGAATAGAAGCCACACCAAAGGAGTTGAAGTCGCTTCACCATGGGTGCGCACATGGACCGGCCGGGTCGACTTCAATTTCTATCCACTTAAGAATCTGATATTCAACGTGTCGGCCGAGAACAACTATACTAATCTCACTTCCGGCGACAAGAACGTCTGGTTTGGAGATTCAAAGATAACATATCGGATCGGGCGTTTTGAGTGGAATCTGGCTTTCAACAACATTTTCAACTTCAAGTCCTTCACCAAAGTGAGNTACACCGCNATGGATATCTACACCGGCACNTACGCCCTCCGCGAGCGNNANNTNATGCTCNCNNTNNGANTGAAACTNCTNTAACTCAAATTNCGCNACTTTTTCAAACGTCACCTGCTGCGCAAGCGATANATCGATTACTTATTTTGGAAGGATAATTTTAGCCCAGTCGGGCACATCGTCAGTATAAGATTTTACCACCTCACCATTGCTCATGCGGAATAGAATCCGTGCATCCGCATCCTCAACCGAGTTATCGTAGACGTATAGGCGATCAACGTGTGGAGCTAAGGCAACACAGTTGGCAATGGACTTGTCATAACGCGAAATAATTTTGGGAATAGGTACGTCATGACCACCGTTTATCACTCGCTTGGCAACTCGTTTAGCGTTGATGGTCGGAGAGTCTGTGGAGACAAAAAACAATCTAACAAAGAAACCTGCTTCTTTTGCGCGAAGGATATAGTCAACCTTATNAATNGCTGANATCACCGTCTCGANTATATGACTNTTCTTTTCTGCGAGACATCNCNCGCGCCATTCGTTACAATAATTTGCAGCTTTAAGAACCGCTTCGCGGTCATTCCAGTCGCCAAAAACGTCACGTGCAACATTATCCGGATTTATATACTCAGAGTCTTCCAGCCATTCATGGTGAAGTATTTTTGAGGTTACAGAGGTCTTACCCGACCCATTGGGCCCGGCAATTACAATAAGAACCGGACGATGTTCACTTGCTGTCATTGCGAAGCTTTTTTAGTGTCTCCTCAACTCTGACGCGAGCATCTTTCGTCGCGGCCTCAATTCCGGCAGCCACACGCTCGGCAGCTCGGCGAGTGCTCTCGCGGGCATCCTCGGCAACCTCACGCATTATCTGAGCCATGCGCTCATCACCAGGCTCTTCCAGCGACGTAAGCCGATAGCTGTTCATCTCTTCTTCCGACATAATTGTGTCTTGTGGTTGATTATAGCACAAAGTTACACATAATTTTTGTCATTTCAAAAAAATATGGTGCAACTCGTTGAGTTACACCATATTTTGTTATCGATTTTAATGTGCCTTACTTCACTTCCTCAAATGTGATACACTTTGAAAATCACCAAAATACAAGAGGATGTTCCAAATAAGTAAACTATTTTTTTAAATTAAATCAATTTGATGTCAATTATTTCAATAGAGGTCAAAATANATTGAGTTGCTTNCAAANTNTCTTTCTGGAGGCTACTTGATCTATACCTTTCTTAGATAAATATAAATCATCAAAAATATTATCTATCTTAGTTTCTATGTCGTCGATTTGTTNATCGCCATTATTTAACCTATCTATGATTATTTCCACCAACTTTTCAATTTCTTTACGGATGGTCGGTATGGGAATAATAAAGGGGATCTTTTTGATATAATTGGCCGAATTGTTGGTTGAAGGGTTAATTGCATTAATCAGTTCTGTGCACACCGACGAATTGAAGAACGCAAGCATATAATTTACTAACGATTCATCATTTGGAAATACTCCTACTATGGATTGATCAAACAGGCGACCGTCTATCAAAGCTCCTGTTAATCTTGAGGAACGAATCATAGGGATTGCTATGCCGTTTCTGAAATAGAATTTTGAATTTTGAAATCTACATTTCTTGCTTTGGCGATATTCTCGTACAGTGCTAGTTGACCAATCCATAAACCAATGATTCGGTTTTACGTATTTTTTATTTCCACCTTTTACAATGGGAACAAAACACTTTTCAGAATTAATGCCATGGTGTTTCTCTTCATCAGATAGGGGTTCTGTTTGAATGGTCTCATAATTTACTAGCCTATACTTTCCTGAATTTTTAATAGTATCATTTAATGGACGNAAATANTCCTTGTCACAACCTGAATAGAAACCGGTTACGCAACTGGCAATATCGTTNATCTTTAANAAGGAATNNTCATTAATTAATTCTGCAATATCCTTAGAAGAATTAAACATGAATGCAGAACCTACTCTNTTATAGATTTCTTCTTGTGAAACTTCTTTTGACTCTCCTGCTTGCTTATTGCTCAGTTCATCAACTTTATCAAATCCGCTTCTTATGATAATTTTATTACGCAGATTTTTAGAGATATCAGAACACTTTGAAAGAGTTATGACGCAAAGATTCGCATAGCCAAAATTAACTCCAGGGAAAAAAGAGGAGGGAAAAAGAGCCAATTCACGAATAGAGGTGTGAGTCAGGATATACTTTCTTATGCTTAAATGTCTATGAAGGGATAAGAAAGTGTCGGGAATGATAAAACAAAGTTCACCATTCTCGTTTAAACAATTAATACAAGCATAAAGGAACAAAGTATAACTTTCCTTTGTATACAAGTCTGCGTAAAGTCTATTCAGTTCATTTTTTTTAGCTTCATCATTTCTTGCACCATATGGAGGATTCCCAATTATTTTATCATATTTGATTCGGCTTAAAACTATATTATCATCCAACAAAGTATCTGTCTGTTTGACTTGGATATTGCCAAAATCCTTATACTTTTTACGTAAAATGTCAACGGTAGAAGGCTTTAATTCATAAATGCAAATATTAGCACTTGGGATTCGTTCAATAATTTTATCAATGAACACGCCATCGCCTCCGCAGGGTTCAAAAATTGAGTCCTGTGGTTGAAAGTTCAGCATCCCCGTCATGTAATTAAGAATAGGGTCAGATTTAGTGTAAAAAGCTTGATAAATAAGCGAATCATTCATACTTACCACTTCAAATAGTTTTCTAAATTTTTTTTCANTATAGTTTCACGCATTTGANGCGAGAAATCTTTNATCCAGTCTATATNGNATTCNATCCATTTATGNATGTTAAAACCAGTGAACTGCTCTATTCTATCATAGGTCTCTTTNCCACACGAAATTTTCCATACTCCAGAATCTTGAAGAATAGTTAAATAATGGTTGTTTTCTGTTGAACGAACAAAAATTAAGCAGTCATACTTCTCTGTTTCTATATTTTTATAAATGCTTCCGACTAATAATAATCTATTGGTATTGCCTTTTTCATTGGATCCGAAACCACTTTTAAAATCTACTACATATTTATTTATTCCATCAGTAAAATGTAGATCGCATTCCAGTTGNATTTCTCCAGAGGTCACAAGGCTCCAGACTTTGGCATAATATTTTTTTAGTTGAGTCTTCTCAGATTTNTTTATTCGCAGTCCCTCAATGTAATTCGAAATTTCAATTGTAAGGTTCTGTTTTACATCTTCAAATAATGGGGGTACAAACAATNTAATATTTNTTAAAGGATAGATAAAACATAGTTTGCAGAAGGGTTCCCACAATTCACCAATACGTCGAGAAAATGCCATATACTCATACTCCCAAACGGAATTTCTTGCTTCAAGCATAACTACATCATTAGTGTAGGTTATCATCAAAACACATTCCAACAAATCTCGATTAGACCACTGTTCTCCTCTGGCGTTTTCGTATACAATGGTAAGCAAGTTTTCTTTACATTTATTGANTGCCTTATTAAGTGCAGATGCCTTCTTTTTGAAGTCTGTCGGAGCATACTGAAGAGCGAGTTCACTTAGTATCTCACTAGCACGACTTCTAAAATAAGCAAGAAGGCCGGTTTTATTTGTTTTTAATTCTTTATTGATTTCCATAATTTGAATGGTTGCAAAAGGATATGCGTTATTTAAGTTACACCTTATCGCCAATTAAGAGACGCTCCAAATATGGTGCAAATATAATGAAAATATTTCAATTATCACCTATTTTAAACGAAAAAACAAAATAAAATGAAGTGTAACCACCTGGATTACACTTCATTTNTATAGATTTAGATATTTCTAAATTGATGGGTTACTTCACTTCTTCGAAGTCCACGTCGGTCACGTGGTCGTCGGGGTTGGACGAACCGGCCGACTGAGCACCTGCGCCTGCGCNTGCATTCTGCTGGGCCTGGGCCTGTGCGTTCAGAATATCCTGCTGGGCTGCACCGAAGGCAGTTTCGATTTCCTTGATGGCGGCGTCGATAGCCTCGATATTCTGGTCCTTGTGAGCTTCTTTCAGCTTGGCAAGAGCGGCGTCGATGGCTGCCTTCTTGTCGGCAGGAATCTTATCGCCCAGCTCGCTTAGCTGCTTCTCGGTCTGGAAGATGATGGAGTCGGCCTGGTTGACCTTGTCCACACGTTCCTTCTCCTTGGCATCGGAGTCGGCGTTGGCGGCTGCCTCATCCTTCATGCGCTTGATTTCCTCTTCGGTAAGACCGCTCGAAGCTTCGATACGGATGCTCTGTTCCTTGCCGGTAGCCTTATCCTTGGCGGATACGTTCAGGATACCGTTGGCATCGATTTCGAAGGTAACCTCGATCTGAGGAATACCGCGGGGTGCGGGAGCGATGCCGTCCAGGTGGAACTTGCCGAGTAGCTTATCGTCCTTAGCCATAGGACGTTCGCCCTGGAGTACGTTGATTTCTACCGAAGGCTGGTTGTCGGCTGCGGTCGAGAAGGTTTCGCTCTTGCGGGTAGGAATGGTGGTGTTGGCTTCGATAAGCTTGGTCATCACGCCGCCGAGGGTTTCGATACCAACGCTCAGAGGCACAACATCGAGCAGGAGCACATCCTTAACATCGCCCGAGAGAACGCCGCCCTGGATGGCTGCACCAACGGCAACTACTTCGTCGGGGTTAACGCCCTTGGAAGGAGCCTTGCCGAAGAACTTCTCTACTACCTGCTGGATGGCAGGAATACGGGTGGAACCACCCACGAGGATAACCTCGTCGATATCGCTGGCCTTCAGGCCGGCATCCTTCAGCGCTTCCTCGCAAGGTTTGAGGGTTGCGTTGATGAGCTTGTCGGCAAGCTGCTCGAACTTAGCACGGGTAAGGGTCTTTACCAGGTGCTTCGGGCCGGTAGGAGTGGCCGTGATGTAGGGCAGGTTGATTTCGGTGGAAGTGGTGGACGAAAGCTCGATCTTGGCCTTTTCGGCAGCTTCCTTCAGACGCTGGAGGGCCATAGGATCCTGACGCAGGTCCATGCCTTCTTCCTTCATGAATTCGTCGGCGAGCCAGTCGATGATCACGTGGTCGAAGTCATCACCGCCAAGGTGGGTATCACCGTTGGTCGACTTCACTTCGAACACACCGTCGCCGAGCTCGAGGATGGAGATATCGAACGTACCGCCACCGAGGTCGAACACAGCAATCTTCTGGTCCTTGTTGGTCTTGTCAAGACCGTAGGCAAGGGCTGCGGCGGTAGGCTCGTTTACAATTCGCTTTACGTTAAGACCTGCAATTTCGCCGGCCTCCTTGGTGGCCTGACGCTGAGAATCATTAAAGTAAGCAGGAACGGTGATCACCGCATCGGTAACGGTAGTTCCGAGGTAATCCTCGGCGGTCTTCTTCATCTTCTGAAGAATCATGGCCGAAATTTCCTGAGGGGTGTATTCGCGGCCGTCGATGTCGATACGGGGGGTGTTGTTGGCACCTGCCACAACTTTATAAGGTACGCGCTCAATTTCGTTCTTGACCTGGTCATAGGTCTCGCCCATGAAGCGCTTGATGGAATAGATGGTTCGCTTGGGGTTGGTGATTGCCTGACGTTTGGCGGGGTCTCCGACCTTACGTTCGCCACCGTCTACGAATGCTACTACCGAAGGCGTCGTGTTGCGGCCTTCGCTGTTAGGGATGACAACAGGATTGTTGCCTTCAAGTACTGCGACACAGGAATTGGTAGTTCCTAAGTCAATGCCAATGATTTTTCCCATAATTCTTGAATTTTATTTTATGCGTTATGTAAATTAAGTTTTCGTTTTGCTACATATAAAACAAACCTTGTGCCAAAAAGGTTCTGCGCCCGTTTCCTTTTCAAAACACTGCCATTATGTCACATCCGGTCGGCCCTCACCCCGGCCCGGGAACCCCGATTTCCGTCAGCATCCGCGCAAAAAAACACCGTGCCTGTTGGATATGTCGCATTATATCGCTAAATTTGCACTAATTTATAATCTGACCCATGAAACTCTTCAATATCCGCTATAACATCCTCTCGGCCTTGGTGGTAGCACTGATGGCAGCCGTAGCTTTCCCCGTGCAGGTCCAGGCCAAAAAGAAGAAAATGAAGGACGACGACATTGTCATCGTGTCCCTTGACCGCGAACCCTGCTTCCCCGGGGGCGACTCTGCCATGTTCAAGTGGATTGACGACAACCTCCGCTTTCCCCCCAGCCTCCAGGAGCGCCACAAGCGCGGCGTGGTGGTGGTGAGCTTCTTCGTCACCCCCGAAGGTAAACTCACCGACCTGCGCCTGACCAAGAAATTCTCCGACGAAGCCAACGCCGAAGCCCTCCGCCTGGTGGCCAATATGCCCGATTGGGAACCCGGCATGCACAACGGCAAAGCCGTCAGGGTGCCCATGAGCATCCCCATTGCCTTCAACGCCAAGATGGAGAAGAAGCGTGAAAAANAAANTCTGGTGGGCTNGCNCGACCGCAAGCTAAACGACCGCAAGCAGCGNCCCNCCACCCCCACCCAACCCGCCTCCGCCGAGTCTGTGCCCACGCAGCCCTACGTGCCCGCTGCCGCGGTAGCCGCCGAACCCGTTGAGCCTCANGGCCCAGTGTACTTCGTCGANNGCGTCCGCTTCGAAGGCGACCCCTCCACAATCANACTCAGCGACATCGANACATACTCCGAAGTCAAGCCCAACGAGGAGTTCCCAGGCGGTTGCGTTTACATCACTCTCAAGAAAAAGAAATAATTCAGCTTTTTTAAGCAAACCGGCCCGGAAAAATCATCCCACGGGCGTTCAACCCAGTAACAACCTAATTAATTACCCAAATAAAACTGAATTCACGCCATGAAACCTTATGTAATGGGCATCGACATCGGTGGCACTAACACCGTTTTCGGCATCGTTGACGCCCGCGGTACAGTCATCGCCTCTTCGTCAATCAAGACTCAGAAACACGCCAACTTCGAGGACTATCTCGATGAATTATACAACGAGGCAATGCGTCTGATCCGCGCCAATGACGCCGAGGATAAAATCCACGGCATCGGCATCGGCGCCCCCAACGCAAACTACTACACCGGCAACATCGACAACGCCGTGAACCTCCCCTGGCCGAGCCCGATTCCCCTGGGCGAAATGGTGAGCAAGAAATTCGGTATCCCCGTTGCCATCACCAACGACGCAAACGCCGCCGCNATNGGCGAAATGACNTACGGCGCNGCCCGNGGCNTGAAGGATTTCATCATGATNACCCTNGGCACAGGCGTNGGCTCNGGCATCGTNNTCAACGGNNANCTCGTNTANGGCCANGACGGNNTCGCCGGCGAACTCGGCCATGTCATCGTCAAGCGCAACAACGGCCGCCTCTGCGGTTGCGGTCGCACAGGATGCCTCGAAACCTACTGCTCCGCAACAGGCGTAGCACGTTCGGCACGCGAATTCCTCGAAATCCGCACCGAACCCTCGCTCCTGCGCAACATCCCCATCGACCAGATTACTTCCAAGGACGTCTACGACGCTGCCATGAACGGCGATAAGATTGCCAAGGAAATCTTCGAATACACCGGCACAATCCTCGGCGAAGCAATGGCCGACATGACCGTCTTCTCCAGCCCCGAAGCTTTCATCCTCTTCGGCGGCCTCGCAAAAGCCGGCGACCTGATCATGAAGCCCCTCAAAGAGGCCATGGACAAGAACATGCTTTCCATGTTCAAGGGCAAACCCAAAGTGCTCCTGAGTGAGCTCAAGGAAGCCGACGCTGCCGTGCTCGGCGCTTCAGCTCTCGGCTGGGAAGCCAAGTAAGCGATAATATATTAATGTATAGGAGGCGGTGAACCCCACGGGATTCACCGCCTCCGATTTGTTGGCCATTTTCAGTCTCCGCGACCGATTGCGTTGAGAATCATTTCGCGCAACAGCGGCGAGTCCTCGGCGTCGAACTTGCGGGCGAAAAGTTTCCCGCTGCTCATCATCGCATCAAAATCGGCCGGACCCAGCGACTTGGGCGATGGCTTCCGGGCNNTNCAGTCNNNGTAGCGTAGATTGTCATTCACAATCCTGAGGCCGCTATCTTCAAGCGCTGTCTGCTTGTAAATCTCGTCGGCACACTGTGTGAATTTGGTCGAACGCAGGATTTCTTTCTGCTTCTCAAGCAGACAATTCACTGCATTCCGCCGCATGTCCACCCAATTTGAGCCATAACGGTAGCCACCCTTGGCGCCCGGTTTGCGCTTGATGCCGACCCTGACCTGCAGAGCAAGGAACTTGTCCGTGAGCTTCGAGATAATTCCGGGCCGCTCAGCCGGACGCCGGACCCGAAAATGGAATAGCTCCACTCTGTCGGCTAAATGAGGCGGGATTGGCTCCGTTTCCATGAAACAATCCGCACCCTCAGCTTGCTCGTAGAATCTTAGCAGCTCATCGATGGGCTTCAGCGGGAAGTCGTTGCCTGAAAGGAGGTGGAACCATTCGTTCTCCTCATCCTCAAAGGCCTTGGCGAAAAGTTCGAGCTCGGTTACGACTTGCGATTGGTCGCCCCAGTTCACCCTCCGCCGGTGCAGAATCTCGATGGGATTGATTGTGGGCATAGATGCCAGTTGGCCGGGTAACGGTACCTTTGCATCAACGTTCACATAGAACCGCACCTGCGGGTGGTCCAGCGTTCCTATCAGCCGGGCCAAGTGCTCGAAGTTGTTGTGAGCGATTATCAGGAACGCATGCTTCATTTCGGCCTTCAGCTCTCAAATCGGCTTATTTCTTCACGAACACCTTGTACTGGCCGGGCTGCAGCTCGGCGGGCACGACAGCCTCCGTACCTGCGAAGTAGTCGGTCATGCCGTCAACGCCGACAGCCTCGCCGGCAAACTCAACAGCCTGTGCTTCCTTGCCAAGGTTGGCGAGCACCACAACTTTGGAGTCACCTTTCTCTCGGGAGAACACCAGCACATCGTCGCTCACAGCAGGATAGTACACCATTTCGCCGCCTGCCTCACCGGCCGCCAGTGCTTCCTGGCCATGCTTGAGGGCGTTAAGCTGCTGATAGAAAGTGAAATACTCGTTGCGCGGTTCCCACTCGGGTGCCCGGTCTTTCTCAAAGAATGCGAAAGCGCGGTTCATACCCGTTTCCTGACCTGTGTAGATCAGCGGCATGCCCGGTAGGGTGTACGACAGCACGGCGAAAGCGTCAGTCAGGTTGCCAAGGCGCTCAAACTCAGTGCCTTCCCATGAGTTCAGGTCGTGGTTCGTGACCATATTCATCAGGTAAGTATCCTTGGGATATTCCACCGCTTGCTCGTCCAGTAGGGTCTTGATGTCGGCTGCATGCTTGGCGGGGAACTCGCGTACGTTGCCGTTGGCGTCCTTGAAGGTGTATTGGCCCGAAGTGGCCGCAATGGCGCTGAAGAGGTCCTTCATCGGCCNGTTATANNCCATGTCGAAGCCATTCTTCTGCAGCTCCGGCTTGCTGNCCTCGGCAAGCATGAACACATCCNCCTTGGCTCCTTCAAGCTCAGGACGTGCCTGCTCCCAGAAGTCGGTGGGCACTTCACCGGCCACGTCGCAGCGGAAACCGTCAATGTCAACCTCTGTGAGCCAGAACTTCAGCGCCTCTATCATACCCTTGCGCATCTCGGGGTTGTTGTAGTCGAAGCAGTAAACATCCGTCCAGTCGTACACACCCACCATATTGCCCAGCGAGTCCTTCTCGTACCAGTCGGGATGCTGTTCCACCCACACATTGTCGCGCCCGGAGTGGTTGGGAACCCAGTCCAGGATCACCTTCATGCCGTTGGCGTGAGCCTCCTTCACCATTTCCTTGAACTGGTCCAGCGTCCCGAACTCAGGGTTGAAAGCAGTGTAGTCCGCCACGGCGTAGTAGCTGCCCAGGGTGCCCTTGCGGTCCTTTTGGCTGATGGGGTGGATGGGCATCATCCACAGGATGTCTACGCCCAGGTCCTTCAGGCGCGGAATTTCACGGGTGAATGATGTAACGTTACCCGAGTCGGAGTATTGGCGCAGGTTCACCTCGTAGATCACCGCATTGCGGCTCCACTCGGGATGTTTCACGTTAGTGTAGGTCGAATCGCGCTCCTCGGCTTTGGCCGATTTGCTTCCGGCGCCACAGCCGCAGAAGAGCAGGGCACCCATGAGGCCCAGAGCCCCAAGAATTTTTTTCATGATATAGTCAATTTTTATTTTTAGTTCCCGGATTATAGTCATGGCTTAAGCGCTAAAAGGCGTATTCAACAACCTTTGCTTGCAAATTTAGCAAAAAATCACAAACACAGCAAAAACATCAACCGGGAAAAAGTGAGAAAAATTGTGTAAAAAGTCCGGGTGTGCAAAGTACACAACATTTTGCCGATTCTTGTTGTATCTTTGCAGTGCAATTGGGAAAACACCATACCGGCCGAACATTGTGGCCGAACGTAGTGAGGACCTAAAACCTAAAACCTAAAACCTAAAACCTAAAACCTAAAATGAACAACACACTCAAATTCAAGCCCGAATGGTTCGCCATTCTCAACCGCCGGAGCGCCGAAGTGCGCGACGACGTCATCGCAGCCGTAACCGTCTACTTCTACACCGGAGCCGAACCCGACTTCACCGACGACGCCCGGTGCCTGGCCTTCGACTTCATCCGCCACGAAATCGACACCTCCCGCTCCCGCAGCAGAAAAAACCGGGAGCGACAGCCTGCCGACTCTCCGGAGCTTGCGGCAGTCGCCAAACCGGCGGACCCCGAAGTCCCCGCCGACGAACTCACCGCCATCGTTGACTACTGGAACGAAGCCATGGAAGGAAAAGCAATCCAGCCATTCCATGCCTTAGAGCACGGCTCAATGGTAGAGAAGAACGTCCGCACCTGTCTTGACGAGCATGGCATCGACGCCGTGCGCCGCGTAATCGACACAACCGCCGCCTCCAAGCATTTCAATGAGAATTGGGGCCTGATAACCTTCCCCTACGTCTTCAACCCCGACAACTTCCTCCGCATCCTCCTCAACCCCCTCCCGTCCCCCGACGCCGCGTGAAAACGCCCAAAAACGACCTCGGGATTAATCACGTTTATTCTCGATTAATCAGGATANATCAGGATAAATCGAGATAAATCAGGATANATCTCGATTAATCCCGATAAATCGGACAAGTCTCACTGGTTGGTGGGCAGGAAGGTGAAGGCCACGGCGGCCATCAGGCATACAAAGGCGGCGATGTGGTTCCAATGCAGCTTCTCGCCCTGAAAGCAGAAGATGGCCACGATGGTGAACACAGTCAGAGTGATAACTTCCTGAATGATTTTGAGTTGGAACAGGCTGAAAGGACCTCCGTTCTCGCNGAATCCCATCCGGTTGNNCGGTATCATGAAGCAGTACTCCAGCAGCGCGATGCCCCACGACACCAGAATCACCACATAGAGCGGCCAGTTCNTCGAAATGCCGGCACTCTGCATCTTCAGGTGGCCATACCACGCAAAGGTCATAAATACATTGCTGATTATCAGCAGGACAATCGTTGCAATAGCGGATTTCATTTTTTATCTCTGTATTTTAAAAATATACCTTCAATATGATATTGTTTATCCCCGGCCAGCTCGTTGACGAAAGCGTGAACCTCGGCCCCGTGATGTGGGAAAGCTTCGGAGAACCACCGCAGGTCTACCCGCCCGTAGTCCTGAAGCCATTTGGCAAGGAGCTCGCGGGCGCGTTCGGCGTCGAATTTGGGAATCCCGCGGCCGGCCCGGCACACATCGCATTTGCCGCAGGCCTCAGCCTCCTGCCCGAAGTAGCGCAGCATGCGCTGCACGCGGCAGCTCGAGTCGTCGAACACAAAGTCCTTCATGGCGCCGAGGCGCTCGCGCATTTTCTCCTTACGGCGGTCGTAGACCTCGGGCTCGATGATGAGGCTTTCGCCGGGGTGGCGGTTGGTCAGGAAGTAAATGTAGGGCGTGTCGCGGCGCGGGATGAAGGTGATGATGTGGCGCCGGCGGAAGTCGATGAGTATCTGATAAATACGCTCCTGAGGCATCTGCGTCAGGTAGGCCAGACGACTTTCGGATATGAACACTTCGTCCGTAAAGAGGCCCGTATAGTTGCGCAGGAGCACCTCCAGAAGCAGGTCCTCCTCGGCGGTAAGCTGCAGGTCGTAGAGCTCGTGACGCTGAAGCAGAATCCGCACGCGGGCCTGGGTGGCCACTTCGGAGGTGAATTCGATGTACTGCGCCCGCTGCAGGATACTTATGGAGCCCATCACCTTGCGCAGGTCCATGCCATAGCGGCGGCACATCTCCTCGGGGTCGAACTCGCACAGCAGGCGGAAACCCTCGCCCATGGCCACGTTCAGGAACCGGCAGATTTCGTCGTAGGTGTGGCGCACGAAGTCGAGCGGGGGAAATGCGTCGGCCAGGCGACGCCCGAAGATGCCCTTGTCGTAGTTCGTGGCCAGCAGCACGGCCAGCGAGGGCTCGCCGTCGCGTCCCGCGCGTCCTGCCTCCTGATAGTATTCCTCCAGCGTGGAGGGCATGTCGAANTGGAGCACCAGGCGCACGTCGGGCTTGTCGATGCCCATGCCGAAAGCGGTCGTGGCCACAATGGCGCGCACCTCCCCGCTGTGCCAGGCTTTCTGTGCGGCGTCCTTCTCCTCCGGACTCATGCCTGCGTGGTAAGGCGCCGCGGTGATACCCGCTCCGGAAAGATATTCCACGAGTTCGCGCGTCTTCTTGCGCGAACGCACGTACACGATGGTGCTCCCCGATGTGCGCGTAAGCACCTGCAGGGCCTTTTCGTACTTGTTTTCGCAATGACGCACCAGGAAAGAAATGTTGGGACGCTCGAACGACTTGGAGAAAATGTTCGGGCGCCGCATCTCCAGCTTGTCGGCTATGTCCTTCACCACCTCAGGCGTGGCGCTGGCCGTCAGGGCCATCATGGGCACGTCCGGGAACATTTCCCGCAGCACGGCGATGCGCAGGTAGGCCGGACGGAAGTCATAGCCCCACTGCGAAATGCAATGGGCCTCGTCCACTACGATGAGGCTCACATCCCACATGCGCAGCTGAGCCATAAAGCGCTCGGAGCCAAGACGTTCGGGGGCGATGTAGAGGAGTTTTACCTTGCCCTGACGGCAGCGCTCCATGGCGTAGTCGGCCTCCCCGCGGGTCATGCCCATGTATATGGCGGCGGCGCGGATGCCGTGGCGCTTGAGGTGATTCACCTGGTCCACAATCAGCGAAATCAGAGGAGAAATGACCACAGTCACGCCCTCCGACATCAGCGCCGGAACCTGAAAGGTAATCGATTTGCCGCCCCCGGTGGGCATCAGGGCTATGGTGTCGCGTCCGCGCAGGATGCTCTCTATGATTTCGCGTTGCAGCGGGCGGAAAGTGTCGTAACCCCAGTATTTGTGGAGCACCTCCGCCGGGTCGACCTCGCCGAGGTAGTCTTCCTCCTCGAAGTCGCGGTTGCCGTCGGCGCTGAAATCGTAAGTGCCGTGGGGGTCGGAAATCGGTGGCATGTCAGTCGACGGTTGCACGTATCTGCTTCACCAGCAGCTGGAGGCTCGAGGTGGCGTTGTGGTGGGTGTTTTCCTCTATGGTGTAGCAGATGTTGAACGGTTTGCCCGAATGGATATGTTCGAAATAAGACGCCATGTTGAAGGCGATGCCGTTGATGACGCGTCCCGAGGTGTCGTCCACCAGCTCAAGCTTGATGTGTTCCATGTTGCGGCCCACGAGCTTGGAGGTGCCGAAGTCTTTCACTCGGCGGGTGCAGAAGGTGGGCTTGCGGTTGCCGGGACCGAAGGGGTTGAACAGGCGCAGGGTCGACACGAATTCGGGCGTTATTTCAGAGAAGGTGAGGAAGGCGTCGATGTCGATTTGGGGCGTCATCTGCTCCGGCAGGATATTCGAGGCCACATACTCCTCGAAGCGACGCGTGAATTCGGGTATGTTCTCCTCGCGGAGCGAAAGCCCCACGGCGTAGGTGTGGCCGCCGAAGTTTTCCAGCAGGTCGCGCGCCGACTCTACAGCCTTGTAGATGTCGAAGCCCTGAACGGAGCGCGACGAGCCCGTGGCGAGGCCGTTGGAGAGGGTCAGGACCACCGACGGCTTGTAGTAGAGCTCGGTCAGGCGCGAGGCCACGATGCCGATGATGCCCTTGTGCCAGTCCTTGTTGTAGATTACTATGGAGCGCTTGGGCGAGTGCACCTCCCCGCGGGCTTCGAGGATTGCATTGGCCTCCTCGGTGATGCGTTTGTCCAGTTCTTTGCGGTCCTTGTTGTACTGGTCGATTTCGAGGCTGCGCCGGTTGGCCTCCTTGGGGTCGCGGGCCACCAGAAGTTCCACGGCCTCGCGTCCGCTCTGCATGCGGCCCGACGCGTTGATGCGGGGGCCGATCTTGAACACTACGTCGTTGATGGATATCTCCTTGCCGCCCAGCCCGCAGGTGCGGATAATGGCGCGGAGACCAAGGTTGGGGTTGGTATTCAGACGTTTGAGGCCCATGTGGGCCAGCACGCGGTTCTCGTCGATCATCGGCACGATGTCGGCCGCGATGCTCACGGCCACCAGGTCCAGCATCGACTCCAGTTCGGCCGTGGCTATACCGTTGCTGATGGAGAAGGCCTGCATGAACTTGTAGCCCACGCCGCAGCCGCTCAGGTGAGGGCAGGGGTAGGTGGAGCCTTCGAGCTTGGGATTGAGGATTGCCGCGGCGGGGGGCAGCTCGTCGTCAGGCACATGGTGGTCGCAGATGATGAAGTCGATGCCTTTTTCCTTGGCATACTTGATTTCCTCGATGGCCTTGATGCCGCAGTCCAGAATGATTACCAGGCTCACCCCCTGCTCGGCCAGGTCGTCGATGCTCTTGCGCGAAATGCCGTAGCCCTCGTCGTAGCGCGTGGGAATATAAAAGTCGAGCTCGGAGTAGAAATTCTGCAAGTACCTGTAAACCAGTGCTACCGCGGTAGTCCCGTCCACGTCGTAGTCGCCGTAGATCATGATTTTCTCCTTGCTGCCCATGGCGCGGTTGAGGCGTTCAACGGCTTTGTCCATGTCGGGCATCAGGAAGGGGTCGTGGAGGTCGCGCAGCGAAGGGTGGAAGAATTTTTCNGCCGCCTNNATNNTGGTGATTCCGCGTTGAACCAGCAGATCGCTCACCGGGGGGCAGTTGGCGAACCGGCGTGCCAGTTCGGCGCCGAGCTTCTGCTCTTCGGTGGTCAGGCGGGGGTAGTTCCATTTGCTGGTCATGGGCNGGTAGATTTTGCTCCGCAAAAATAATCAATTTCGCCCGCAATCGGAAATTTGCAGCGTTAAAAAATTTCAAGCCCCCACCGTGGCCGCGCGTCGCCAAACCTCTAACTTCGGCATTTGGACGGTTCTACTTCGGAATAATGCGGGTAATCACATTCCGGCATGCCTGATTTATCGAGATTTATCGGGATTTAACGAGATTAAGCTCGATGAGTGGGCCGGCATGGGGTCCGCCCGGAAGCGCGTTGTGGGGAGGGAGGTGCGGACGGTAGGGGTTAGTACCAGTCGTGCTTTTCGTTGCGGTTGAGGGCTTCGATGCGGGCCATCTCGGCGTCGGAGAGGGTGAAGTCGAAGATGGAGATGTTCTCCTTCATGTGGGCCGGATTGCTTGAGCCGGGGATTACGGCGACGCCGCGCTGGAGGTTCCACCGCAGGATGACCTGGGCGATGGATTTTCCGTGTTTAAGGGCGATGTCGGCCAGTACGGGGTCAGCGAGGAGTTCCTTCTGGTGGCCCCGGCCTCCGAGGGGGTACCATGCCTCGACGGCGATGCCGAGCGACTGGATATGCGGCACCACATCGGAGTCCTGGTAATAGGGATGGACTTCGTTCTGCACCAGTACGGGCTTGATGTCGACCTGTTTTATGAACCGGTCAATTTCGTTGATGTAATAGCAGGAGACTCCGAGGGAGCGGATTTTGCCTTCCCTGACAAATTTTTCCATTGCCCGGTATGCGTTCACATCGTTTGTTCCGGGATGGTGAAGGAGCATGAGGTCGACATATCCGATGTTGAGCTTGCTGATGCATTCCTCTATGGCTTTGTCGGGGTCGGCGTATTGGTTGGGATAGATTTTTGTGGCGACGAAAATTTCCTCGCGGGGCACTCCGGATTCCCGGACGCCGCGGCCCACTTCGGTTTCGTTGCCGTACATGTGTGCGGTGTCGATTTTGCGGAAACCGGCGGCGATGGCGGCTTTGACGGAGTTTACGCACACGTCGCCGGTGAGGCTATAGGTGCCGAGGCCGAGTACGGGCATGTCGTAGCCGCTGCTGAGNCGGATGGTCGGTGCNGAGCCGTTGCGGCCCCCGGCGAGGGGGAAAGTGGTGTAATCAGCTGTCATAACGCCTTGGGAATCAGAATTTTCGTCATTGCTTGTGTCCTGAGTTGCTTCTTCCGTGATTATGGGTTCTTCGCCGACATGGGAGCATGCGCAAAGGGTTGTGGAAAGAGTCAGGAGCAGGGAGACTGATAGCAGGGCCTGTTTCATTGGCGGAGGTTTTTGCGGAAGAATTCGGCGATGCGTCCGNAGGGGNTGATGTCCTNTTGATCGTAAAGGTCGGTGTGGTTTNCGCCNGGAATTACGACTAATTCCTTGTTGTCGCCACGNAGTTTGGCGAAGGTGTCCTTGCCGAAATAGAAAGAGTGGGCTTTGTCGCCGTGGACAATCATTACGGGGCTTTCGAGCTCGTCGGCGTACTCGAAGAATTTGAAGTTGAGGAACGGAAGGTTGGAGGTTACATTCCATCNGCCGTTGGAGTTGAGCGAGCGTCTGTGATATCCGCGCGGGGTTTTATAGTATGCGTGATAGTCCTTGACGAACTGCGGGGCGTCGTCGGGGAGGGGGTCGACCACACCACCGCCGAGGGCGTAGGAGCCGGTGCGGTAGTCCTCGGTGCGTTGGGCTGCCATTGCGGCGCGTTTGGCATTGCGTTGGGCTGGGGTGTTCTCGCTGTCGAAGTAGCCGTTGGCGTTGACGCGGGTCATGTCGTACATGGTGGAGGCGACGGTGGCTTTGATGCGGGGGTCGTTGATTGCGGCCTGGATGGCGATTCCGCCCCAGCCGCAGATGCCCAGGATGCCCACTTGGCCGGGCTCGACGTCGTCGCGGGTAAGGAGATAATCCATGGCGGCGCTGAAGTCCTCAGTGTTTATGTCCGGTGATGCGACGAAGCGAGGCTGTCCGCCGCTCTCGCCGGTGTAGGAGGGGTCGAAAGCGATGGTGAGAAAACCGAGTTCGGCCAGTTCCTGGGCGTAAAGGCCTGAGGATTGTTCCTTAACGGCCCCGAAGGGTCCGCTGACGGCGATGGCCGGCAGCTTGCCGGTGGCATTCGCGGGTTTGTAGAGGTCGGCGGCGAGGGTGATGCCGTAGCGGTTGACGAAAGTGACCTTCGAGTGGTCGACTTTTTCGCTTTTAGGGAAGGTTTTGTCCCATTCCTGAACGAGGGTGAGGCTTTCGGGTTGCATCATGTTGTCGGCGTTTTGGTTCTGTGCGTTTAATGGAAGTGCAGCCGCCAGTGCGGCAGCGATAATTATCTTTTTCATGGGTCAGATATTTTTAATTGTTTTTGCAGGCACACCTGCCACGATGGTATCGGGCCGGACATCCTTGGTTACGACGGCACCTGCGGCGATGATTGCACCGTCGCCAACAGTTACTCCCGGCAGGATGGTTACGTTGGCGCCTATCCACACTTTGTTGCCAATCTTTACAGGGAGGCATGTCATGTCGCCGCGTCGGGCCGGGTCTTTGGCATGGTTGACGGTGCAGATGGTGCAGTTGTGCCCGATGAGGCAGCCGTCGCCGATTGTTATGCTGCCCCAGTCCTGAAAGGAACAGCCCATATTAATGAAGGTGTGGTGGCCGATGGTGATATTGAGGCCGCAGTCNGTATAAAACGGAGGGAAGAGGCCGAAGGCTTCGTCAAGGGGNTTGGAAATGAGCTCGGACATCAAAGCGCGAAGCTCCTCCGGGGTGTGGTAGGAGCTGTTTATCTGCGCAGTCAGGCGCAGTGCTCTCTGACTCAAAGAGTGCATCATCCGGTGAATCTCGCTTCCGGCGACGATTGGATTGCCGGAGGCTGCATATTCAAGAAATTCTTTGTCGGTCATACTCTGCGTGATTTTGATGTTGCAAAATTACGGCATTAAGTTTTCGGCAAACATACCTATGTTACGGATATAAGAACCAAGATTACGGAATGTGGGTTATTGCTTTGGATTATTGGAAGTTATTGTCTAAATTTGTGGCGTAAATGAAAGGACAGTATGGAAATTTATCAGGCCGACAGTATAGAGAAATATAACCGTTATTT
>WFLX010031583.1_pt1 | contig 25371 bp, 21 predicted proteins | sample 4967041 | NCBI WGS metagenome assembly WFLX01 (sample SAMN12857096, study PRJNA449069) | gut metagenome | isolation source: stool from male and female vole | host: Microtus ochrogaster | place: USA:Florida | collected 2017
AGCAGCAGTTGTTGGCGCTATCGAGGAAGCCGTTGAAACTATTATTCCCGAAGTACAAGCTCTTCTACAGGAAAGCAAAGACAACAAGGAAGCTATCCTCAGCATGAGTGCTGAAGTTGGTCGCATCGAAGGCTTGGCTCAGGATATCGAAAACATTGGCGAAAATCTTGACAACGCTTTCAACGAAGTTAACGTTCAAATCGCTGACATCAACGGCCAGATTGAAAACCTCAACATGGTAGCAGCTGTAACTCGCGAAAACGAAACAGCTATCGAAGAGCTCAACACTAACGTTGACGCTATGGCTTCAATGATTGAAACCCGCATTGACAAGGTTCAGAAACAGGCTGACGCTACTGACAGCGACCTTGAAAATATCAAGGAAAACCTCACCAACTCTTTCGAAAGTGTTGAAAATGAGATCGCTGAAATCAATGGACAGCTCGAAAACCTCAACAATGTTTCTGCTGTAGTTCGCCAGAATGAAGAGGCTATCGAAGAGCTCAACACTAACGTTGACGCTATGGCTTCAATGATTGAAACTCGCATTGACAAGGTTCAGGGTCAGGTTGACTTGATTATTCCTGAGGTTGAAGCTGTTCAAAAGGTAAGTAAGGAAAATAAGGAAAACCTCCTCAGCATGAGCGCTGACGTTGCTCAAATTCAAGGCCTTGCTTCCAAGGTTGAACTTCTCGAAGATACAGTAAACCAGATTGTAAGCCCTACTGATCCTGACAGCATCATCAATGGCCTTAACAAAGCAATGGCAGAAATGCAGGAACAGATTGAAGCTCTCCAGGCTGAAATCGCAAAGCTCAAAGGTGAATAATTAAGTTTATATCTGAAAATAATTAGAGCTTAATCTCTAAAAATAAGCACGCGGGAAATGTTTTTCCCGGGTGCTTCCTTTTTAAAAATATACCCTCCTTTTTTTGATAAAATCATCATTCCAAACCAAAGTAACTTTTTGACGCCCACACCCGCACCATCAAGAACCAACTCCCCCCAACCGGCATAATAAGTAATAAAGCATGCTCCGCATGCNTCCCACGTCGTCAAAAACAAACTAAAAAAGTTACTATATGCCGCTATAGGACGCATGCGTCCCCCCAGCAAAAACAAACTAAAAAAGCAACCGATNGGCAAATCCGNAACCTATCCGCCTTGCGGCGAANCCACGCACAGCGACCAAATACCGTCACAAANCGCNCCAGACTCTGAACTCTGAAAATATACCCCGCCGCAGGCGAAAAAATCCGCGCAAAATCCGCCTGCCGACGGAGTCGGCACAGCGAAAAAAATCTGCGTCTGCGCTTACCTCCTTCCAAATCCAAATCATATTCTATTATTTGGGGGAATTAGAAGGTTAGCCCATGATAATATATTGTGGATTGAGAAGGAAGTTTGCCCAAACGCGGATGGCTATCGCAGTGACGGCTTCGCCGTCAGGCGGATATGGCGCGGATTTTGCCTGCGGCGCATATTTTAGAGGCCAGAGTCAAGAGACCAGATTCCAGAGACCAGGAAAAGTGCTTCAGCTTTCGTCGCTGTGCGTGGCTTCGCCGCAGGCCGGATGGAAAGCGGATACGAAGCTGTCGACAATATTTTCCTAATCTGTAATCTCACACGAAGTACACACAGAGAAAGTTACTATATGCCGCTCCAGGACGCATGCGGAGCATGCTCCATTACTTAGCTTGCAATTGGAATGCCGAAGTGGATGCCGAAGGCAAAAAGTAACTTCCCCAAATGGCAATCTAAGTAAAAGAGCATGCTCCGCATGCGCTATACGGCGGCAAAAGGTAACTATCTTGGGCGTCCTAAGAACAACATCTTAATCTTCATTGTTAATTCATTATAATATCAATCAAATTATTCAATGAAAAAACTTATTCCATTTGCAGCGATCGCCATACTATTGGCTTCCTGCTCCAACGACAAAGGGACTGCAACTATCCAGCTCCCTGCCGACTTCACAGAAAACACTATTGTTGTAAGCCACCTTACAATCGACAACATCTTCAATGCGCAACAGGCTGAAGACNNCCGTNTGATCNATGATACCCTTGNGGTGAAGAATGGCGNGGCTACCTTAAAACTCGACAAGGCANGCGCTGCAAGATATAGCATCGAGCCCCCCGTGATGGCAAGAATGCAACCGGAATTCTACGCAACTCCGGATGAATCTCTCGACGTAAAGATTATCAGTTTCGAACCTCTTGACTATGATGTGAAAGGCACGAAACTTATGGAAGACATTATGGCAATAACTTCCGTCACACAAGGCATCCAGCAGGAATATATGGATCTCGTGACTAAGAACACTGATGTGACTGAAGAACAAGTGAAGGAAATAAGAGACCGTTACGACAATGCCATAAAGCAATTTGTGGCAGACAACCCTAAGAGTCCGGCAATCCCGTACATAATCCAAGATTTGAGTGGCGACGACTTTAAGGCAGCATTCGATAATATGACTCCAGAGGCTAAGAAGTCTATCCTGATGCCATTTGCCGAGTCTTATAACAAGCAGGTAGAGGATATGGTGAAAGAAAGGGAGGCGGAAGAGGCTCGCCAAGCAGAAATAGCATCCGGCAATATCGAAGCTCCCGGTTTTACTCTCCCAGACCTCAATGGCAAAATGGTCAGCCTCTCCGATTTCAAAGGAAAATGGGTTGTGCTCGACTTCTGGGGCAGCTGGTGTGGATGGTGCGTCAAAGGTTTCCCAGCCCTCAAAGAAGCTTATAAGAAATATGGAGACAAACTCCTGGTTATCGGCATCGACTGCAACGAATCTGAAGAGGACTGGCGCGAAGGAGTGAAGAAACATGAAATCCCATGGCTCAACGTCTACAACGGTAATGACAAGGCCCTCTACGAAGCCTACAACATCACCGGGTTTCCGACCAAAGCCATCATCAACCCGGAAGGAAAGCTCGTAGACCTCACCGTAGGGGAAGACCCGTCCTTCTTCACTCGCCTTGCTAACTTTGTGAACTGACCATAACGATTATTATTCGACAGACGAATATATTCGGTTTATTAATATCAATGGCCCAATCCTTAAGGATGGGCTTTTTTATACCTCAATTTTTGNGGATTTTGAAAAAAAAAGATTAATTTTGCAGTTTGAATAGGNNTGCAGTGNCTTNCNNGAGATATGTGCNNTNNNGNTTCTTCNAANTTNNACAANAANNATTTAAACTTATACCGCCCCCGNAATGGACAAGAACACCGCGTATGGCCTTATTCTGATGGCTCTCGTCTTCTTTGGATTCATGTATTTCACTACTCCGGATCCCGCTAATGTCGAGGAGCAGGCTCAGACGGAGAAGCCTGTCGTAGACAATCAACCCACTGCAGCCGCAGTCTTTACTGACACAGAGCGTGAATGGCTCGCAAAAAACATCCTTTCGAATGGCACTCCCGTCGCTGCCGAAAATGGAAAAAGTGCTGTTGAACTCAATAGTAACGGCGTAAATCTTACGCTCGTAGGTGACTCTATCTACGGCACGGTAACCGTAAACGGCAAAGTCCTTAGTTGGAAAGATATTTCCTCCAACAATCTCTCTGTCATGACTGCCGCAGAACATACAGCAGCCATTGATAAAGTGCGTGCTCTTTCTAATTCTATAGGACGCTACGGACGTTTCGCTACATTCCTGACAGGCGATGAGAAGAAAATCACACNCGAAAACAATGTCATCAAAATAGACCTTTCTTCTAAGGGGGGTATGGTCTCACGCGCCGAACTTAAGAAATATGACACTGAATATGATCCCGACGAGACTAAGAAGGTGAAGAAGAAAGTCGTTATGTTTGACAGCGAATCAAACCAGATGAGCTTCACTCTCCCTCTCCCACAGGAAATCTCCACTGCCGACCTCTACTTCACTCCGAAAGAAGTGACTGACTCAACAGTTCTTATGGCACTCGACCTTTCCGCCGACGCTTTCTGGGGAATCAAATACACTCTTCCTAAGGGCGACAACTATATGATAAAGATGGAAGTCGTACAGAAAAATATGGCTCCAATCGTGCAGAGCAACGTCCGCAAACTTGGCATGAACTGGCACCAGGATATCCATCGTCAAGAAAAGGGACGTATGTTTGAGGAGCGTAACTCAAGGCTCGCCTATAAATTTCTTGGCGGTTCTGTAGAGGAAATGAGCGAAAACCAGAACAAGAGCAAAGAGCGCCAACAGAAGCTTAAATGGATCGCTTTCAAGAATCAGTTCTTCTCCTCAGTGCTTATTGCAGACAAAAACTTCAATTCAGCCGACTTCAACAGCGAGGTGCTGAAGGGAAGCGTATATCTAAAGTCGCTTACTGCTGATGCTTCAGTCAACGACTATGACTGGAATGTAGAGAATCCAGTCGGTTTCAACTATTATATTGGACCTAACCTCTATCCTCTCCTCAATAAGATTGATAAGACCACCTACGAGGATGAGAATCTTAAGTTGACCAAGTTGATACCTCTCGGATGGCCTATCTTCCGCTGGATCAACACTATCATCGTGATTCCGGTCTTCAACTTCCTTGGTAGCTTCGGCTGGAACTACGGTATCGTAATCCTCGTTCTGACAATACTTCTTAAGCTTGTGCTGTTCCCATTGACATATAAGAGCTACGTAAGCCAAGCCAAGATGAAGATTCTTGCCCCCGATATCAAGGAAATCAACGATAAATATCCTGGCAATGAAAATGCAATGGTGCGTCAGCAGAAGACGATGGCTCTCTATAGCAAAGCAGGGGCAAGTCCGATGTCGGGCTGCCTTCCTATGCTTCTCCAGATGCCTATTCTCTTCGCAATGTTCACATTCTTCCCGAATGCCATAGAGCTCCGCGGACAATCTTTCCTCTGGGCTCACGACCTTGCGGCTCCGGATGCCATCATATCATGGAGCGCCAATATTCCACTTGTCACTGAATATTTCGGCAACCATATCTCCCTTTTCTGTCTTCTTATGNCAGTCACCAACANCATCTACACCCGCATCTCANTGCAGGNACANAGCAACTCGATGCCCGGCATGAAATGGATGATGTATCTGATGCCTATAATGTTTCTTGTCTTCTTCAATAACTATGCGGCTGGCCTCAGCTACTACTATTTCCTCTCGTTGCTCATCACCATCATCCAGACATACGCAATCCGCAAATGGTTTGTCAAGGAGGAAGATGTGCGTCGCACAATGAGGGAGAATGCCAAGAAGCCTCAGAAGAAATCAGGGTGGATGGCACGTCTCGAAGAAATGCAGAAGCAGCAACAGGAAATGATGCGCCAGCAACAAAAGGGGGGTAATCGCAAGCGATAATATAATTCATAATGCATAATTCATAATGCATAATGAATAATGAATTATACTTTGTGGATTAATATTGAATGCTGAATTGCGTAGCTGATTTTGAATTATGCATTATGAATTATGAATTAACCTTTAAATCTTTTGAATGAATGCGTAGCTTCCGGATAATGTTGGCTTTGGTGATGCTCTTTGCATCATTGCTGTGGTTGCTTCTCGGCACCAGTGCCCCGGTCTATGCAATAATCTCTGAGCGAGCTCAGATTATCCCATCCGCAATTCAGGTTACTTTCGGAGCAACTATAGTTTGGATAATCGCGACAATTCTCTTCGGAAGAGTTTATTGCGCCACTGTGTGTCCGGTTGGGACTCTTCAGGATATCGCTATATGGAGCCGAAGGAAAGTGAATCCAAAAAAGAAATTCAGATATAAAGAGGGGAGTAAACTCAGATATATATTTTTGCTTGCTTATCTCGGTTCCCTTATAGCCGGGATTCTTGCTGTCGGATATGCTATTGAACCTTGGAATATCATGCGTAACGCTGCGTCGGCGGTCCGACCCGCAGACACAGCCATGACATGGCAAGCGATTGGGGTTTCTGTCGGAATCGGCTTGGCAGCCGGCATGGCAGCTTTGATTGTGATTTTAATTTGGTCATGGTTTGGTGGTAGGGAATTTTGCACAACAGTCTGTCCGATTGGAACGGCTCTTGGATGCCTACATTCTCAATCGTTGATGCACATTGCCATTGATCCTGACAAGTGTATCAGTTGCATGAAATGTGAAGATCTATGCCCATCGAAATGTATTAAGGTAGAGCAGCGGTTGGTCGACAATTCACGCTGCATCCGCTGCTTCGACTGTACAGATGTCTGCCCCAACGACGCCATCCGGTTCCAATTCAATAAAGGACGCCATCGCCAGACTCCGCTCCTCGAACCAAATGGATAACCATAAAAAAAGCGCCGATGGCATTCCAATTGCAAACTAAGTTATAGAGCATGCTCCGCATGCGCCCCGCAGTGTCAAAAGCTGACTAATGTAATAAAGCATGCTCCGCTTGCGCCCTAAAAAGTCAAAGGGCAACTTTATTCAAAATTCTAAACTCACAATTCTAAATTACACATGAAGCAATATCAAGATCTTCTGCGACATATACTCAAGAATGGACACCGGAAGGAAGACCGCACCGGGACGGGGACAATATCGACTTTTGGATATCAGATGCGTTTCGATCTCTCGGAAGGGTTCCCTCTTGTGACCACAAAAAAGACGCATCTTAAGAGTATCATTTATGAACTTCTGTGGTTTTTGAAGGGGGATACGAATGTAAAGTATCTTCAGGAGCACGGGGTTAGAATTTGGAATGAGTGGGCCGATCCGGACGGGGATCTCGGTCATATTTATGGCTACCAATGGCGCTCATGGCCGGATTATAACGGAGGATATATCGACCAAATAAAGGAAGTGGTCGAGACTCTGAAGAAAAACCCGGATTCACGCCGTATTATAGTCAGCGCATGGAATGTGGCTGACCTTGACAATATGAACCTTCCCCCCTGCCATGCTTTCTTTCAGATGTATGTCTGCGATGGAAAACTCTCTCTGCAACTCTATCAGCGTAGTGCCGACTGCTTCTTGGGAGTCCCATTCAACATAGCATCCTACGCTCTCCTTGCTATGATGCTGGCGCAAGTGTGTGGACTTGAACCGGGAGAATTCATACATACCTTAGGAGATGCGCATATCTATCTAAACCATCTTGACCAGGTCAATCTCCAGTTGACACGCGAGCCGCGTCAACTGCCCAAGATGGTGATAAATCCTGAAGTCAAGGACATATTCGATTTCAAATACGAAGATTTCAAACTGGAAGGTTACGATCCGTGGCCGGCGATAAAAGGGGAAGTTAGTGTATAAGAGTGGCAAAAGGTAGCTTAGACATGACATACCAATGCAACATTATTGACTTTATGAAGAAAAAACTGACTTTCATAAGCAGGAGCGACTTGAGGGGTGGGGCAGCGGTAGTCACATATCGGCTCGTGGAGGCTTTGCGAGGCATTGGTGTCGATGCCCGGATGTTGGTATGCGAGAAGATGAGCGATTCTGATTTCGTGCAGCTCTGTGCCCCGGGATGGCTCATACAATTTGCTTTTTTGAAAGAGCGACTGGAAGTATTCATGAGGAATGGTTTCAATCGTAAAGACCTTTTCAAAGTAGACCCGGCAACAGAAGGCCTTCCACTTTGGAAACACCCATGGGTGAAGGATGCTGATGCGGTGTTGTTAGGATGGGTGAATCAGGGTATGTTGAGCATCCATGGAGTCCGAAGAATATGTGCTCTTGGAAAACCAGTGGTATGGATGATGCATGATATGTGGAATATGACAGGCATCTGCCATCATGCGGGCATGTGCCGAGGATATGTATCGGAGTGTGGTGATTGTCCTTTCTTAGGGAAGATGGGGGGGCTGAATGATATGTCGCATAAGACATGGAAAGCTAAGGAAGACTTATATTCTGAGAGTGGACTGAAATTTATAGCAGTTAGCACTTGGCTTGCAGGAAGGGCTCGAGAAAGCAGTCTTATGAAAAAATTCAATGTGGCAGTAATTCCGAATCCATTTAAACTTAATGTAGCCTCGGAAATAGTGAGGAAATCAAAAGAAGATAGGAAAATAGGAATATTGTTTGGAGCTGCCCGAATTGATGATCCAATAAAGGGCTTAGTGGTATTTAAGAAAGCGGTGGAGATATTGGCGCATGATTATCCGGAGGTGGCAGAGAAATTGCAGGTTGTAACTTTTGGAGGGTATAAAAATCCGGAGTCACTTCAAGGATTTGCATTGCCCCACCGCCATTTAGGATTCCTGAAAGGTGAAGAAGCAGTGAGGAAGGCGTATGAGAGTTGCGATATAGTTGTCTCTACATCTGATTATGAGACATTGCCCGGGACCCTTGTTGAGGGTCAGGCATACGGTTGCATACCCGTGGCTACAGATCATGGGGGACAGCGGGACATAATAGACCATCGAGCTACAGGATGGCTCGCAGAGTGGAGTGATTGTGTCAATACAAGAGCCGAAAGAGTAGCTGAAGGGATAGTGTGGGCTTATAAGAATAAGGATAATGCAGATTTGAAGCAAGGGATGAGGGAATCTGTAGAAAAGAAATTTGAAGCGTCTGAAGTAGCCCGCCGAGTGCTGAATTTCACACTTCATTTAGATGCAAAATAAATGGCAGAGTATGCTCCGCATGCTCTAAGGCGTTGAATCTGTCATAATAAAAAAGCAGCAATGCCTATCTGCATTACTGCTTATGTCGGGGTGACAGGATTCGAACCTGCGACCACCTGGTCCCAAACCAGGTGCGCTACCGGACTGCGCTACGCCCCGATTGCATTGGGCTTTTCTCCCTTTTGCGGTGCAAAGTTAATACTTTTTTTGGGAATGTGCAAGTATTTTTGAAAAAAAATAGTAAAATTATGTTGTTGGCATAAATATCCATGATAAAAATAACAATTATAGAGTGTGATTCGTTAAGATAATATGAAGAATACAAGTATGAAGACCATTTTAAGAATCGCGATGCTATTGACAGTTTTAATAGTGTCGGTTCCTGCGTTTGCGGGAAAGAAATCATCTAAAATTGTGTTTAAAGAGACCGCATACGACTTTGGCAAGATTTCGCTGAAAGAGGGTAAGGTGTCTCATGAATTTACTTTTACCAATGATGGTGAGGGAAATCTCGTCATCACAAATGCCAGGGCAGATTGCGGGTGCACTCGCCCCGAATATAGTGATGCTCCCGTGGCACCAGGAAAAAGCGGAACTGTTAAAGTGACGTTCGCCCCGGCTGCAAAAGGATTTTTCTCAAAAAAAATCACCATTACCACAAATGGGAATCCACGGAAGACAAGGCTTCTGATAAGAGGGGAAGTGACGGAATGAAGAAAAAGTCGGAAGAGAAGAGATGCAGGACCTCCCTGTGGTCGATATCAATGCTATGCGTAATGGCATTGACACCGGCTGCGTTTGCCCAGATAGAAAAGACTCTTGAGTTTATTCCCGATAAGGTGGATTTTGGAAAGATAAGGGAGGAAGATGGGAAAGTGTCGAGGGAAGTAAAAGCAATCAACATATCGAATGACTCCACGTTTATTATCTCAGCACGGACAAGCTGTGGATGTAGCGGGGTGGAGTATCCGAAGGATGTCATAGCACCCGGCGATACGATTGACGTGACCGTGACGTATGATCCGGTGAATCGTCCCGGAAAATTTCTGAAAACAGCGAGGTTTTTCACAGGTCCGGAGCGTATCAGCAATTCAATTAAACTGAGTGGTACCGTAATTCCGAGCCGGAATAACCTTGACAAGTCATATCCGGAAAAGTCGGGGTCACTCCGTCTAAGCACTATGATGGTCAATGCAGGGGAGATGTCAAGAACAGAGGCGCGGCCTCTGTTTGTAGGGCTATACAATGATAGTGAAACGCCATTGGTGGTGACTCCGGAGACAGATGCGGCAGCCTTGGAAGCTGGAATTGCCCCCGACACCATAGAGGCCTATGGAATAGGGACGCTGACATTGATGCTAAAAGGGAGGCTTATACCGGAAAATGACAAGGAGATCTTTTATAGGGCATTCCTGGTAGACGCTTCCGCGGGCGATACAGTGGTCAGTATTCCTGTCGGCGCCATAGTGAAATGAAGACAATAAATGTAGGTAATCCAAAATAATCAGTACATCATGGAACATCCAGAAAATGATGCTAAATATGTCGGACTTAGGGTAAATGCAGGTGTGAAATCCAATCCGACGGTCAATCCGTATAGAAAAGTAGTAAAGAAGAAAAGAATACTGTCAGCCGATGAATATGTAGAGGGGATCCTGAAGGGAGATGTCAGCCTACTCGGAAGGGCAGTGACTCTGATAGAGAGCACCGCAGATGACCATCAGGCTATAGCTCAGGAAGTGATAGAAAAATGTCTTCCATACAGTGGCAATTCAAGAAGAATAGGCATCACGGGAGTGCCAGGAGCAGGGAAATCCACATCGATAGATATGTTTGGAATGCACGTGATCAATCAGGGGCATAAATTGGCAGTGCTTGCCATCGACCCGAGCAGTGAGCGTACGCGTGGAAGCATCCTTGGCGATAAGACAAGGATGGAGAAGCTGTCGCTCGAAAAGGATGCGTTTATCCGGCCTTCTCCTTCGGGAGGATCATTAGGTGGAGTGGCACGCAAGACGCGGGAGACCATTGTGCTTTGTGAGGCAGCCGGCTACGATCGTATCTTTGTTGAGACAGTAGGAGTCGGACAAAGTGAAACAGCAGTTCACTCGATGGTAGACTTCTTCTTGCTCATACAGGTGGCGGGCACCGGCGATGAGCTTCAAGGCATCAAGCGAGGCATAATGGAGATGGCCGACGGGATTGCTATCAACAAATGTGACGGAGATAATGTAGACCGATGTAAATTGGCAGCCCAACAATTTCGCACTGCACTGATGCTATTCCCGCCGACGCCGAGCAAATGGGTTCCGGAGGTGGTCACCTATAGTGGCTACTATGGCTATGATATCGACAAAGTATGGGATATGATCGACCGCTATTTCAAATATGTTGAGGAGACGGGATATTTCGAACGCAAGCGCAACGAGCAGGCTCGCTATTGGATGACAGAGACAATAGAGGAGCAACTTCGGACTCGCTTTTATCATACGCCCGGGTTAAAGGAACTTCTCGAGCAGAAGGAGCTTAGGGTGCTCAATAATGAACAGTCGTCGTTTACAGCTGCAAAGGATATTCTTGACTATTATTTTGATTCTTTGCGTAAATAGTTGGTTAGTAATATTTTATTTAAATTGCACAGTCTATTGTCACATTAAAGTGTAAATAAACTCGCATTAAGAGTTGCATTTGTTAAATATTTTAACTAACTTTGCATTGCTTAAAAAGTAAGCGCAAAAAATCATTACCAAGATAGTATTATTAGCTGATATATGGCATCATCATATTGGATAATCACCGATTTTGCAGTTTTCTGCGTGGCGTTAGTGCTGACAGGAATCATCATACCTCAAATATTGCTCATAGCATTCAGAAAAAAACTCTTTGATGAAGTGGATGAGCGCAAGATACATAAGGGGATCGTGCCAAGACTGGGCGGCATAGCGTTCCTCCCGGCGATAATTTTTGCAATATGTCTTGTCCTTGCAGTCAACATAAGCTTAGGTATATCAGACTCCTCTGATGTCTTTATAGGCTGGGGCAAATCAATAATGTATCTTCTGTGTGCCGAGATGCTGATGTTTCTTGTAGGTATTGCCGACGATTTGATAGGAGTGCGGTATAAGGCAAAATTTGTATGTCAGATTCTTGCTGCTATATTTATATGTGCCTCGGGAGCCTATATCCATGATATGTGTGGTGTGTTTTGGATAGGGTTGCTCCCGTCATGGCTTGGATGGTGCATATCAGGATTTTTCGTAGTGTATATAGTCAATGCGGTCAACTTGATAGACGGAATCGATGGTCTTGCCTCGGGACTGAGCGGAATTGCCTTAATATTCTATGGAATAGTTCTTGCCAATGCTCATGAATGGGTATTGAGCCTTTTAGTCTGGGCTCAGCTTGGTACGCTTGTACCTTTCTTCTACTACAATGTGTTTGGAAATCCCAATAAGAGAAAGAAAATCTTTATGGGAGATACCGGGTCGTTGACATTGGGTATGCTTCTCTCCTTTATAGCACTTAGTGTGACTAATATAGATGCGCACGTAGTCACAAAGGATTACAACCAGCTCGTATTGGCCTTTTCTCCTCTGATCATACCGGCTTTCGACGTGGTCAGAGTCTATCTCCATAGGATCAGGAATCATAGGAATCCATTTCTTCCGGATAAGTGTCATATCCATCATAAGCTTCTTGCCTTAGGCCTCAATCAGCGGGCATCACTATGTGCAATTTTGCTATCGGCTGTCATATTTATGCTGGCAAACGTAGCTCTGTCGCCCTATGTGTCGGCGACGTGGCTTGTAGTTGGCGATGTCGTGCTATGGATATGCGGCAATCTTCTAATCACGCGTGCGATTCGTAAGAAAGAAGCTGAGACACATACTTCTCTGTATGAATAAATTAAAGACTTAATATTAAATGAAGATACAATCAATTATCAAGAATGCTCTATATGTCCTCGTTTTGTCGTGTCTTGTAGTAAGTTGCTCGACTCCAAAGAATATAGCATATTTGCAAGGGTCTGAAAACGCTGAGATATTTGAAATAACATCGGCAGAAAATAAGGTGATTAAAGTAGCTCCTTTTGATAAGCTTTCGATAACGGTAACATGTAAGGATCCAGCCTTGGCGCAGATGTTCAACCTCCAGGTCTACACTAACTCTACAGCTCAAAGGACCGGATATAATGGGAATGACAGCTTTAGAGATTACAATGTAGGATATAGCGATGGTATCAATGGCTTCACTGTATCAGCTGAGGGTACGATCGACTATCCTGTGCTTGGCGAGATAAAAGTAGAGGGTATGACCCGCAATGAACTTGCAGCCTTTATTAAGGGAGAGATAATGGGGCGCGGGTTGATAAAAGACCCAATAGTCACTGTTGAGTTTCTTAATGTCGGAATATCTGTGCTTGGAGAGGTTGTTTCTCCCGGCAGATATGATATGAATGTTGATGTCTTGACGATAATGGAAGCACTGTCGCTTGCAAGAGACTTGACGATACAGGGCAACCGACAAAATATAAAAGTACTTCGTAAGAATGGCGATAAAGTGCAGACGTATATTGTAGATATCACCGATACAGAAGGGTTGATGAAATCGCCGGCATATTATCTGAAACAAGGTGATATTGTCTATGTTGAGCCCAATGATATCAGAAAACGCCAGACTATCAACAACGGTAATAGCGTGATGAATATAAGTTTCTGGGTTTCCGTGGCATCGCTACTTACATCCGCTGCCATACTCTTTAAAAAATAGACTCCGTGTTGGCACATAAAAATAAAAGTAGAGAGTTTATAAATTAGAGTTAACAGGACAAAAGGAAAGGAAAAAGCTATGTGGCTGTTTAAAGAAAAGATAGCAACACTTGAAAATGCCGGATTGCTTACGGGGATGACCGATTGGCATTCCCATGTGCTTCCCGGAGTGGACGATGGCATACAGACACTTGAAGATTCATTGGCAGTGTTGCAGCATTTCGATGCGAAGGGGGTAGATACTTTATGGCTGACCCCTCATATTATGGAAGATTATCCAAACACTACAGAAGATCTGAAGAGACGTTTCGAGGAGCTTAAAAAGGCATGNNATGGANAAGTCAANCTTCGTTTNGCTTCANAANATNNGNTTGATNCTCTNTNCNAGGAGANGCNTGCCAAGAAAGATNNGCTTCCAATAGGGGATAAGGCNNANCATNTTCTTGTGGAGACATCATATTTTTCCGCTCCAATGGGATTTGACAAAACTATAGACTCCATAATGTCGGCAGGGTATTTCCCTCTTTTGGCACATCCTGAAAGATATAGGTATATGGATGAGTCAGACTATAAAAGGCTTCGTGGAAAGGGAGTCAAGATGCAGCTTAATTATGTTTCGCTTGTCGGCGGCTATGGCGAGACAGCTCAAAAAAAGAGTATGTGGCTACTGAAAAATGGATATATAGATGTAGTAGGGAGTGATGTCCATAGGCTAAAGAGCAATCAGAGCCTTATAGGGGCAAAGCCATCTAAGAAAGAATCTCTTGAGATGCTTCTNAAAGTAGTAAGAGAGGGCAATAAGATTTGAAGATGGANAGGATATTGCTAAGGATGTGCAAGATGTCGGGCCATGAGATGCCATTCATCCAAGAGGCTTTCGAAGGAGAGTGGGTGGTGCCTTTGGGTCCGAATGTGACAGGATTTGAAGAAGATCTTGCGAGATTTCTTGCTACAGAAAAGAAAGTGGTAGCTCTCTCGTCGGGTACTGCTGCACTTCATCTGGGATTGCTCGGTCTTGGAGTCAAAGAGGGCGACGAAGTGATGGTGCAGTCGATGACATTCAGTGCGTCAGTCAACCCGGTCAGGTATGTAGGTGCGATTCCGGTGATGGTAGATTCAGAGCCATTTTCATGGAATATGGATCCTGAGCTTCTCGACTATGCAATTTCAGATAGAATTAAGCAGACGGGCAGAAAGCCTAAGGCGATAGTGGTAGTATGCCTTTATGGTATGCCGGTGGATTATACACAGGTAATTGAAGTGGCAAGGAAATGGGATATTCCTGTTCTTGAGGATGCTGCGGAGGCATTTGGATCGTCGTATGATGGAAAAAAATGTGGCACTTTTGGAGACTATGGAGTATTATCGTTTAATGGCAACAAGATGATCACAACCTCCGGAGGTGGAGCACTTGTATGTCCGGATGAAAATACTGCCCGAAAGACAATGTATTATGCCACTCAAGCACGGCTTGGATATGCTTATTATCAACATGAAGAGATAGGCTACAACTATCGTATGAGCAATATATCAGCCGGAATTGGACGTGGACAGATGATGGTGGCAGAGGAATACATAGCCCATCATCGTCATCGTCAAGCTTATTATCGGGAGCATCTGAGAAATATAGAAGGAATCGAATTGCATGAGAATCCCTCAAGCAAATATGACAGTAATTTTTGGCTATGTACAGTTCTTATAGATGAAAATTTGCGTGTCAAAGGGGAAGAGAATGCCTATTCGGCTGCCATCACTTCTACGGTAGGAGGTGCTGGAGGCGTCACGGGGAAAGGAGTGTCAATCCATACAGATTGCGAACCAAACCGCAATGTTGAGGCTATAAGGCTTGGACTTGCAGAACAAGGAATAGAGAGTCGTCCGCTTTGGAAGCCGATGCATAGGCAGCCAGTATTTTCATGTTTCCCTTCATATCAGAATGGAGTGGCAGAAGATTTGTTTCACCGAGGACTTTGTCTCCCTTCGGGCCCATACGTCAGCGATAAAGATGCCGACCGAGTGATCAATGCCATAACTTCGCTAATAATCTGAGTAGCTATGGAAAGAGGCGCTTTTGACCGCACCGCTCTTCTCGTCGGAGAAAAAGCCATGGAAAGGATATCACAAATAAATGTGATAGTCTTTGGCATAGGGGGAGTAGGGAGTTGGGTGGCAGAATGCCTCGTAAGGACAGGTGTCAGGCGTCTGACTCTTGTGGATTCGGATGAAGTGTCGGTCACCAACATCAACCGGCAGATGCCGGCTACCACCAAGACAATAGGAGAAGTGAAGACAGAAGCAGCTAAGCGAAGACTCCTTGATATCAATCCTGAAGCTGAAATCAAGACTATAAACATATTTTATGATGCTTCGACTGCTTCTGCAATAGATCTGACAGAATATGATTATATAGTGGATGCTATAGACTCACTGAAAGATAAGGCATTGCTGATTGTCAACGCTACCAAGAGCGGACGAAAATTATTCAGCAGTATGGGAGCAGCGTTNAAAATGGATCCTTCCAAAATAAAAGTTGGAGAATTTTGGAGTGTGAAAGGGTGTCCGCTGGCAAGGGCACTCCGACAGAAATTCAAGAAGGAAAAGCAATATCCTTCAAAGAAATTCAAGTGTGTCTATTCGGATGAGTTGCTTGTCAATAAGGGGATTACCACTGAAACGAGCCCATATAAGGCACGAATCAACGGAAGTCTATGCCATATCACTGCAATTTTTGGCATGACATTAGCTGGAGAGATAATAAAAGATATATATATTCATTCCCGGTAGAGGAAGAAAAGATATCACATAATTGTTATGATGAGTGATAGAATAATAAAAAAGGTATTTTGGAGATCTGTCAGGATGATAATCATTCTGACGAGCGTCTTCATAACGCATGCCGAAATACCATTNACTTATCATGCATCAGTGACGGGTCAGGTGTCTACCCTGTCATTGTCTCCATATATGCTTGGCTCATGGAATGAGGGGCGATATGTCGAAGGAAACGGTATATGGCAGGAGGCCGGGATAGGAAAAGAATTAGACCTGTCAAAAAGATTCAGTTGGAGTTTCGGATTGGACTATATCGCTGGAGCCGCCCAAAAGACTGACTATGACCGATGGAATGACTCAGAAAAAGAGTGGACTAAACATTCTGCCCATCTGCCGTATATAAGGCTTCAGCAATTGTATGGTGAATTAAAATACAGACAGGTTTTTCTTACGCTGGGAATGAAAAACAGTCATTCGAAGATAGTAGATGATGAATTATCTTCCGGCGACTTGACAAGAAGCAACAATGCCCCCCCTATCCCCGGAATTGCCGGTGGCTTTCTGGATTTTCAGGATATTCCATTCACTAAAGGATGGGTACAGATAGATGGAGAAATCATGTATGGGAAAATGACAGATTCCGGATTTAAGAAATCGGAGTTTAATTATTATTCCGGAATAGAGGCGATCAATCTTTGGTATAATTATAAAAGATGCTATTTCCGGACTAATCCCGATAAGAAATTTCATGTGACCGTAGGGATGCAAGCCGCTTCATTCGATGGAGGAGCCACATTTACCTATATTAATGGGAAACTTATAAAGTCAGAAATACGAGGTTTCAATTTAGAAGATGTGTTCCAGATGTTTTTTCCACGTCCCGGAGGTGAGGCTTACTATGCAGGGTCTCATTTAGGCTCGTGGGATCTTAAGGCCGTATATAAGTTTCGGGATGAATCAAAGCTTTCCGCCTATTTTGAATGGCCTTGGGAAGATGGGTCAGGTATAGGAAAGATGAACGGATTCGACGGACTGTGGGGAATTAAATATGATTTTGCGCATAAAGGTATCGTGACTAAGGCCCTTGTAGAATACCTTGATTTTACTAATCAGTCAGGACCGATACATTTCGATCCGGAAGATAATCTGGAATCTCCGCTGTTAGGTTATGCCCAGGGTGCTGATGACTATTACAACAACGACTTTTATGGGGCATATTCAAACTATGGAATGAGTATTGGCACGCCATTTCTTGTCTCTCCAATATATAACCGAAATGGAGTGTTAAGATTTCTCCATACGAGAGCTCGTGGCTTTCATATAGCATTGGCAGGAAATCCTTGTGATTGGTTGAGCTATACGGCCAAGATAGGTTACGAAAAAGCTGGAGGAGCGGGCAAATATCCATCTTTCCGCAGGCTTGAATCGACATCAGCTATGATAGATGCTTCGGTGGTGCCGGTCAGTAAAATACCGGGATTTAAATTGAATGTTTGCGTTGCTTTTGACGCAGGTGAATTGCGTGGTGATAATTGGGGTGTCAGATTGCAAATGTCCTATAGTGGTGGATTCAAAATCAGGAATAAGAAATGAAAATAAGATGGATAATTTCGATATGCATATTGTGGTTTGGCATCTGTGGATGCACTCAATATAATGGTCATTTGGGTCCGATTTTTGGTTCGTGGGCTCTAATTGAGATTTCTCAAGATGGGATGCCTTTGAATTTAGAAGAAGAGACCATATTTAGTTTTCAGAACCAAATAGTCCAAGTGGTCAAAAGAGAGGAGCCTCCTATGACTTCAGTCTATCGTTATGGAAATTTTGAGAAGACAGACAATTCCCTAATCCTGAAATTCCAGATCAATCCAACTCCAAGCGGCAATATGGGCTACATGACTCCCGATTGGATGTATCTTCCTCTTGACGAATCTGCCATCAGATTCAACATCAAAGAGCTCAATGGGAAAAAGATGGTGCTTGTGTTGATGTCAGGGTCAAGGAGTCTGCAGTATACTTTTACCCGAACATGGTAGATAATAATTACAAGTAAACGACAAGCAAAAAAAGTCCGACGCTCAATGAGCATCGGACTTTAAGTCATTTTTAAGGGTGGTCACATTATTCAGCTTTGCCATCGCTGCCAAGCACGTTAAGGATCTTATGCTTGTAGAGTTTCTCCATTTCATCGCGAGCCGGGCCAAGGTATTTGCGCGGGTCGAATTCACCCGGTTTCTCAGCGAGGACTTTGCGAACTGCAGCAGTCATAGCGAGACGGCTGTCAGAGTCGATATTGATCTTGCAGACATCCATCTTAGCAGCCTTGCGGAGTTCCTCTTCCGGGATACCGATAGCGTCAGGAAGCTTCCCACCATATTCGTTGATGATGTCGACATATTCCTGAGGCACAGAGCTTGAACCATGAAGCACGATAGGGAAATCAGGGAGTTTCTCTTCAACAGCCTCAAGCACGTTGAATGCCAATGGAGGAGGAACGAGACGGCCGGTCTTTGGGTCGCGAGTGCACTGCTCCGGGGTGAATTTGTATGCACCATGAGAAGTGCCGATAGAGATAGCGAGGCTGTCACACTGAGTGCGAGCCACGAACTCAATCACTTCCTCAGGATCGGTGTAAGTGTGATGATCAGAGCTAACCTCGTCTTCAACGCCAGCNAGAACNCCGAGTTCNCCTTCNACNGTCACNTCAAACTGATGAGCGTAGTCNACNACTTTCTTNGTNAGTTCGCAGTTNTCTTCGAAGCTGAGGTGGCTNNCGTCGATCATNACNGANGAGAATCCATTGTCGATGCAGTCCTTGCAAGTTTCAAATGTATCACCGTGGTCGAGGTGGAGAACTATCTCAGGTTTTTCCCATCCGAGGCTTTTTGCGTATTCTACAGCACCCTGTGCCATGTAGCGGAGAAGTGTCGGGTTAGCATAGTTGCGAGCTCCCTTTGACACCTGAAGGATAACAGGGCTCTTTGTTTCAGCTGCAGCCTTGATGATAGCCTGAAGCTGCTCCATGTTGTTGAAATTGAATGCGGGGATTGCATAGCCACCGTGTACGGCCTTTGCAAACATCTCACGTGTGTTGACAAGACCAAGTTTCTTATAATCTACCATTTTACCTAAAACATTTTGCGTATCATAGAGGGCTTGAGACACTCTGGATACAAGGTTATCAAAAAATAGTATGCAAATTTAATGAATATTTTTGAATCTTGCACTATCCTTTTTGGAAAAATCGGCTTTTTTGGTTAAATTTGTAGTCGAAAACGAAAATTTAAGAAATTTGACAATAAATGGCCTGAAGAAAAGATATGAAAATTTTCAGTTCCAAAGATATAAAAGACCTTGATTTAGCCACTTGTGAGGCGCAAGGTATCGACTCTCTGACATTGATGGAGAGAGCCGCAAATGCAGTAGTGAAAGAGATACGCTCGAGATTCCTTCCCAGCAGAAGAATAGTGATATTTGCCGGTCCCGGCAACAACGGGGGGGATGCTTTAGCTGTGGCAAGATTATTGTCAGAGCAAGGGTATGGAAGTGTTGAAGTGTATCTGTTCAATGTCAGAGGTCAGCTTTCAGAGGATTGTGAGGCGCAGAAAAAGAAACTTTTTGACTCAGAAGCGAAGGTGCAGTTTAATGAAATCACAAGATCGTTTGTCCCTCCTCATTTAAGCACAACCGATATTATCATCGATGGCCTCTTTGGAGTGGGACTGCGTGATCCTCTGACGGAAGGTTTCGCTGCCGTAGCACGATTGATCAATGAATCGGGTGCATACGTTGTAAGTATCGACATTCCTTCGGGACTTGCAGCGGAATGGAACAGCAATTTCTTATTCCATAATAGGGTGCATGCCAATCTCACGTTGAGCTTACAGTTTTCTAAGCTTTAATTCTTTTTTGAGGAAAATGCCGATATAATAGGCGATTTGGTGGTGCTCGACATAGGACTCGACCGAAAGGACTTGAAAAGCATGAAATCAGAATGGCTGTTGATTGAGGCGCGTACACTATATAAACTTCTACGACCAAGAAATCCCTTCAGCGCAAAACGTGATTATGGGTCGGTCATGATTTTTGCCGGTAGTTTAGGCATGATGGGGGCTGCCGTGCTATGTGCCAAGGCAACCCTTAAAAGTGGTGCAGGCCTTGCGACCGTGCACGCTCCGCGAGTGGGACTGACAATATTGCAGACGGCAGTGCCAGAAGCGATGTTTGAGCCAGACCGGAATGAGAGAATTATCAGCGACATGAGCTTGCACCATACCCATCAGGCAATAGCTGTCGGACCGGGACTGGGCACCAATGACCTTACAGTGAATGCTCTTGAATTGATGCTTAAGACATGTAAGTCTCCGATGGTGCTCGATGCGGATGCCCTTAATTGCATCGTAAAGCGCCCTTCATTGCTTACAATGCTTCCTCCACGTACCATCATCACTCCTCATATCGGAGAATTTGACCGTCTGTTTGGCGAGCAGCCATCATCAGAAATGAGGCTTAAAAAAGCAATAGAGGTGGCAAAACTATATGAAATAGTGATTGTGCTTAAAGGGCACTATACGATGATAGTGCGTCCAAGTGGCGTCCCGGTCGTCTACTTCAATTCCACCGGAAACGCCGGAATGGCAACTGCTGGGGCAGGAGATGTGCTGACCGGAGTCATAGCAGGATTCTTGGCCCAGGGTATGCAACCGGAAAATGCAGCTGCACTCGGAGTCTTCATTCACGGCAGGGCTGGAGATATTGCCTCGGAAGAAGTCGGAGAGTATGGAGTAGTGGCATCAGATATATCTGACCGTATAGGAAGAGCAATCAAAGATGTCGTGGATCGTAAAATTTAATATAAAAGTCAATAATTCAAATTATAAGCGTATTATCATTAATGCATTTTCATTTGAACACCGGTGACCAAAAACTTGCTTTAGCTGAAGCGTAGCTAATTATGAATTATGCATTATGAACTATGCATTAATACTCAATTGATATGAAGAGACCAATATTAATGTTGACTGGCTTGTTGGCTTGTTTTGGTATGTATGGACAAGCTACCAAAGTGCTCACTGCAGAGAAGAGCAATGATTATGGACTCGTCTATTCATTGCCTACCACAGCATTAGAAGTGGAAGTCACGGCAACGCATCAAGTCGGGAAAAAAGGCCCATATTATCTATATGCAAAAAAGTCGATAGGAACAGAAAAAGCTGTAGCTGAAGACTTTGAAAAGTGGGAAATTACAGAGGTTAAAGTGCTCCCGTATGGCGTGTCTGATTCCGGCACCCAATATCTTATGCAGCTTCGGCCAGGGGCATTGACTTCAATTACAGTAGATCCCAATGGGATGCTTCTTGCAATTAATAAAGAAGTGCAACCTAAGTCTGAATCAGCCTCTCCCAACGATAAAGCGCAGAAAGAAAAAGTGAAGTGGCCGACTGGTAGCGAGTATCTTGATTTTGTAGATGAAGATTTTGTAGCGTCAAAGAGTTCAGCTAAGCAGGCTCAGTTGCTTGCTGAGTCGCTTATGGAGGTAAGGGAGTCAAAACTTGCTCTTACAAGAGGCACAGCGGATGCTATGCCGGCTGACGGCAAACAGATGGAGCTTATGCTCGCATCGCTCGGAGAGCAGGAGGCGGCTCTCAATGCAGCCTTCACAGGAAGCATCACAACAGAGACTGTCACTCGAAAATATACATATATCCCGGAAGGAGATGGTGAGAATATACTTTTCCGAATGTCTGATTTTGCAGGCTTCGTGGATGCTGACGATCTTTCCGGCGATCCGGTGTACATAAAGATAGAGACTTTAAATGAAGCCTCACTTCCTGTTGACGCAAAGGGTGAGCCAAAAAAACTCCCAAAAAATGCTGTCATTTACAATATTCCGGGAAGTGCCCAGGTGACAATCACTACGCTCGGAAAGAAATTATACGAGAAGGAGATGCAGCTGTCGCAGTTTGGAATGACATTCGGTCTGGATCCGGTGCTTTTCACTGATAAAAAAGAGCCGTCGTTTGCAGTGTTTGACCCCGTCACCGGAGCTCTTCTTGAGATAGGCTCCGTGTCAAAATAATCTTCCCTCTTTTAGGGTATTAAAGCCCTTAATGCCCTAAGAGCCTCTAAGGCCTTTAAAGCCTTTAAAGCCTTTAAAGCCCTAACCAAAAATACTCTAAACTTCTAATAAATAACCCAATGGCAACAAAACCTTTCCATTATCAAGAGCCATTTGAGCTTGGCCCCGACACTACGGAATATAAGCTCATAACTAAAGACTATGTGAAGACAGAAGACTGGAACGGCCACGAAATGCTCGTGGTCGACCCCGAGGCCCTCACTATCATTGCAAACGTAGCTTCGCACGACTGCTCATTTATGCTCCGCAGGGAACACAATGAGATGGTAGCTAAGATCCTTCATGATCCGGAAGCTTCAGAAAACGATAAGTTTGTAGCACTTACTATGCTGCGCAACGCTGAAATAGCAGCTAAGGGAGTGCTTCCTTTCTGTCAGGATACAGGCACTTCAATCTGTGCAGCCTATAAGGGACAGCAGGTCTGGACGGGATGTAACGATGAGGAGAAAATATCTCTCGGAGTCTACAAGACTTACACAGAAAATAATCTTCGCTACTCTCAGAATGCGCCTCTGACAATGTATGATGAGGTTAACACCGGCTGCAACCTTCCTGCGCAGATCGACATCCACGCTACTGAAGGAAATGAATACAAATTCCTCTTTGTAGCAAAGGGTGGTGGCTCAGCCAACAAGACTTATCTNTATCAAGAGACNAANGCTATCCTNAACAAGAAGACTCTNGTGCCTTTCNTNATNGAANAGATGAAGACNCTTGGCACTGCAGCATGTCCTCCTTACCACATCGCTTTCGTAATCGGTGGCACCAGCGCAGAGAAGAATCTTGAAGTAGTGAAGAAGGCTTCTGTGAAATATTTCGACAACCTTCCCACCACGGGTAATGAATATGGACGTGCTTTCCGTGACGTAGAGCTTGAGAAAGAACTTCTCGAAGCTGCACATAATATCGGTTTGGGAGCTCAGTTCGGTGGCAAGTATTTTGCACATGACATCCGCGTAATCCGTCTGCCACGCCACGGTGCGTCTTGTCCTGTAGGGATGGGCGTAAGCTGCTCAGCCGACCGCAACGTGAAGGCCAAGATCAATAAGGATGGTCTTTGGATTGAAAAACTTGACGAAAATCCCGGAGAACTTATCCCTGTTGAACTCCGTCAGGCAGGAGAAGGGGAAGTGATCGAAATCGATCTCAACCGCCCGATGGAAGAGGTGCTCGCAGACCTTAATAAATATCCGGTTTCCACCCGCCTTTCACTAAAGGGTACGATTATCGTAGGCCGCGACATCGCTCACGCAAAGATAAAAGAACGTCTGGATGCCGGCGAACCAATGCCTGATTACCTTAAGGAACATCCTATCTACTACGCAGGTCCGGCAAAGAAGCCGGAAGGTCTTCCTTCAGGATCTTTTGGACCGACTACAGCAGGACGTATGGACTCTTACGTAGACCAGTTCCAGGCTGCAGGTGGCTNTATGATAATGATTGCAAAGGGCAACCGCNCACAGCAAGTGACGGATGCTTGCAAGAAGCATGGAGGTTTCTATCNTGGATCGATNGGAGGCCCGGCTGCTATCCTTGCTAAGAATTCAATCAAGAATGTTGAGCTCCTTGAATATCCTGAGCTTGGAATGGAGGCCATCTGGAAGATCGAAGTTGAGAACTTCCCGGCATTTATCCTTGTGGACAACAAAGGCAACGATTTCTTCAAGCAGATCAAGCCTCGCTGCCCTATGGCTTAATCTAATGATGAATGATTAATTATAAATGATAAATTAATTATCAAAGAATAATTTATTTCTTGATGGCCGACAGACTGCACAATTCCCCATGGAAATGGATTCCCTCGCTTTATATAGCTGAGGGAATCCCTTATTGTGCAGTGAATACTCTTCCGGTGCTATTCTACTGTGAACTCGGAATCTCAATTCCGGAGATCACTGTATGGACCGGTCTTCTGTCGCTTCCTTGGATGATAAGGCCTTTCTGGAGTCCGTTTGTTGACATTTTTTCCACAAAGAGAAAATGGACATTGGCAATGCAGCTTCTGATGACACTCTGTATGCTTGCAGTTGCATTGTGCCTTCCTACCTCATTCTTTTTCGCATCCACTTTAAGCGTGTTTGCATGTATGGCATTTTTCTCTGCCACACACGATATTGCAGCCGACGGATTTTATATGCTTGCTCTCTCGGAAAAACAACAAGCTGACTTCGTTGGCATACGGTCAACGTTCTATAAGGTTGCGACTGTCTTGGGCCAAGGAGGATTAACGCTTTTGGCAGGATGGCTTGAAAGCCGTGGAATGGCTCCGTCAGGCTCATGGGCGATTGTCTTTTATTGTCTGACTGCGGTCTTCTTCTGTATATGGCTTTGGCATACTCAGGCTCTTCCCAAGCTTGCAGANNACCATCNCNTCNGANGCACGACTGCNTCAGGAATCATTAAGGACTTCTGTATGACCTTTGTCACCTTCTTCAAAAAGAAACATATAGCTGCGGCATTGACCTTTATGCTTCTCTTCCGATTTCCGGAGGCTATGTGTACGAAGATGGTCGCTATCTTTATGAAGTCGCCTCTCGAAGATGGTGGTCTTGGACTTTCCTTGACAGAAATCGGGTTTGCCAACGGGACAGTTGGCGTTATAGCTCTTCTTGTGGGAGGTGTCTTAGGAGGCATTGCGATTGGGAAAGGTGGGCTCAAGCGTTGGATATGGCCAATGGCTTTGTCACTTGCGGTCCCATGTGTCGTATATTGTCTATTGGCAATATGGCCAACTACGGGATTCCATTGGATATGTGTAGCAGTGGNGTTTGAGCAGTTTGGCTATGGGTTCGGACTGANCGNCTNGATGATGTATATGATCTATTTTGCCCGAGGCNAGTCGGNGACATCTCACTATGCCTTCTGTATAGCCTTTTCTATGGCCGGGATAATGCTCCCCGGGATGGCAGCGGGATGGATATTTGAACNATTTGCAGATCTTGGCANCACTNGATTTAGNGATGGAAATGTGTTTGAGATATATTTCTGGTTTGTTATGGTCTGCTGCCTGACGACATTTGTAGCCTGCTGGATAGCGACCCCCTCTATCCGGGAGATCTCAAAAGCACAAAATAGCTAAAAANTAAATACTNAAACGANNCAACGTTTAAACAATTAAACATCAAAATACAATGAAATTAT